>Ga0066600_10000035_pt1 | contig 48148 bp, 41 predicted proteins | sample Lowcelwee11metaG_FD_59486 | JGI IMG/M metagenome (GOLD analysis project Ga0066600, IMG submission 59486) | Freshwater pond sediment microbial communities from the University of Edinburgh, under environmental carbon perturbations - Low... | ecosystem: Environmental > Aquatic > Freshwater > Pond... | reverse complement strand
GCCCGTCCAAAAGAAAGTAACAAAGAAAAAGACGCGCGTAAAAAGTGCTTTTCAGAGCTCTAATGAGACATTTTAGGCAGAATAATATCGAATGAACTTAGCAGACATTCGCACCGGCTGAGTGTTCCATGCCGTTTTATCTGAAAAGATTTTACTCGGGGGTAGATAAATAAGGAATCGTAGATATGGATAATCAAAATTAGATAATGAGTGAATAATTCTAATGTAATATATCAATAATATAAATCGACTTTATTATTTTTTATTCCAAATCTTAAGACCATTTTTACAGGAACTATTTTATTGAGTTTCATACCAGGCGTAAATTTAGCGTTTTTTAAAGCACTGACAATTATTTGCCCTACTTCAGGATCACCTGTTGAATTTTTAACCTCATATGTTTCAAACTTACCACTTATGGTACATGTAAATTTTAAAATTACCATGCCGTATTTTATATTCTTTCTTGGTTTAATTAATTCGTTTAAATGCCTCATTACTTCAATTTTGGAATCTTCATTGAGAATAGGTTTCACATCAGCATCTTCGTACTTGATAACTTCAATACCAGAGCTTATTTCTGTTTCCGGATATTTTGGAATTTCGGGAGGCTCGAATGCAAGATCGATATTTATATTATCCAATCCAGAAGCGCAATCATACCATATTATATCTAACTCTAAATATTCCTTATATAATTTGTTGTATAAAAATACTAGTGAGTCCCATGCGACGCGTGATAATCCATGGTCTTCATTTTTTAAAATTGAATATTTATCATACCATGATTGAAACTTTGAGTCTTTTGCTTGTTTTATATCCCGAGTAATCTTTTTATCAGCTATTCTTTTTGAGAGATAAATATTGAATGACTCTCGACAGTCAATATTTTCTTTTGCAAAAAGGAAAAATAACGAATCGATTTTAAAATTGATTGAATCATTTCCTGAGCTTATTTCAGGATATTTGTTTTGAATGTACATATTAGAAATATTTATATTCTCATTCCATAAATTATTATATTCGTAGAGAATAGAGTCGCATTTACATCTATTAGGATTGTGTTCTCGAATAATTTTATTTATTGAATATCTTTTATCTAGATTGGTTTTATTAAGAGCCTTCAAACTGTCGCATTTACTTTTAACTGCAAGGGAATCTTGTGAATATGCCGAAAAGGATAAAATGAAAAGCGCGATGACGAGTATTTTCAAAGAAAAAGTTTTCATGAAAGAAAGTTAATGTAAGTGTCGAGATAAAGCAAGGTTTTGAATAAAATTACTCAGTGTATTGAGAAAAATCAAATATCCAGATCAATGACGATCGGGCAGTGATCGGACCCGTAAACATCGTTCATGATGTATGAATCTTTGACTTTCGGGAAAAATTCTTTATTGACGAAGTGATAATCGATCCTCCAGCCTGTATTGTTTTTCCGGGAGTTGAATCTGTAGCTCCACCATGAATACTGGACTTTATCGGGATATAGCGCTCTGAAGGTGTCCACATAGCCGGTTTTTACAAGCTTGTCCAGCCAGTCCCTTTCGATGCGTAAGAAACCTGAATAATTTTCATTAGCTTTTGCGTTTTTCAGATCGATCTCATTATGGGCAGTGTTGTAATCACCTGAAATAAGAAGGTTGAAACCTTTTGAGCGCAGGCTTTCAAGGTTGTTAAGAAGCGCATCGTAGAAATCGAGCTTGTATTTCAACCGTTCGTCACTCATCTGCCCGTTCGGGAAATATATGTTGAACATAATCGTTTTGCCGAATGTCAGAGCTACGATCCTTCCTTCGCTGTCAAATTCCTTTATGCCCATTCCATAAGAAACTTCATCCGGTTGTTTCTTCGAGTAAACACCGGTTCCGCTGTATCCTTTCTTCTCAGCGTGGGAAAAATATGAATAATAACCTTCAATATTTTTTAACTCAGGCGGTAATGTATCTTCCTGAAGTTTGGTCTCCTGAAGGAAAAGGATGTCCGGAGATTCATAAGCGATCCAGTCGAAAAAACTCTTTTTTGCCACCGCCCTCAGTCCGTTCACATTCCAAGAGTAAATTCTCATAAATAATTACCTCTTTTTATAAAACAGATTAAAAATAAGCGTAACAGTACTATTTTATCAAGCAAAAAATGTATTGACTTGCAAAAAGGATTTATATATTATTCATATTAACCAAAAAACAAATGGAGGCAACACCATGTTGGGAGCTTATTTATTGATCAACACACAATCAGGAAAAGATGTAAGCGCGCTCGCGGCTCTTAAAAAAGTTAAAGGGGTTTCACAGGCTCACCTATGCACCGGGTTACATGACATTCTCTGCTATATCGAAGAAAAAGACATGAAAGCAATGGGCGATATCATCATAAAAAAAATCAGAACGATTGACGGAGTTACAAAAACCGTTACCTGCATCGCAGTAGCTTAAATATCTTTATTGCCGTAATTAACAAGGACAATACCGGATAAGATCAAGGTAATTCCGGCTGCAGTCTGAAGTCCGAAAGGTTCAGACAGGATTATTACGGCCAATATAACAGTAAAAACAGGCTCCAGCAAGTAGGCCAGCGCGGCTATTGTCGGAGCTATTTTATTTTGAACATAGAACTGAAGAGAAAAAGGAATAAAGGTGGCGAAAATTGCCAGAAATGTCATATAAGATGCAATTTTCAGGTCGTATAAAGCGCTAAAATCTGGCGTAATTCCGAGGTATCCGATCTCATATCCGAACATATAGACAAGTCCGACAAGTCCGCTTACTATAAACTGAACGAACAGAAGAGAAAATATATTTTCAGATTTCGTAAAATGGCTTATGAAAAATATCTGAAACGCGAAGGAAAAACCACAGCCTAATGTGAAAAGATCACCTTTATTGAATGAAAGAGACCTGAAGTCATTCACTGATAGGAAAAATACTCCGATAAATGCTATAATAACACTTAAAATAACTTTGGATGTAACCTTTTTCTTCCAGAGAACAAGCTCAATGAAGGGTAGAAATAAAATGTAAGTCGCTGTCAAAAATCCTGAGTTGGAAGCGGTAGTAAATTGAAGACCGATCACCTGAAGAAGCATTGATATCCCGTTGATACTTCCTATAACTCCGCCTTTAAAAAAAATCTCTTTATTAAGGCTGATCTTTTTTCTGAAAATAATACCGAAAATTATTCCGGCCACGAGAAATCTGAAAGAGATCAGATATGAAACGGAAAAATAATTGAGTAATATTTTCCCGAAGATAAAGGTCGAAGCCCACAGGAGATTTATTATTATAAGTATGAATATCATTTCCGCTCCGGGTTATGCGCATTTTAAAACAGCCGACAAATTTAAGCTATTTCAAAACTTATAGCAATATTATTTTGAATTATAAACGATATTCACAGAGGCTATTATTACAAACTGAAGAGTAGTGCAGGCATCTGAGAAAAGTATTTTCTGTTACTCAAATATAATTTAATTTTTAATTGAAAGAGATAGTGTTAAAGATTATCTTTCGTATCCCTTACAGGAAAATTAAAAGCGGAGATGCGATGTCTGACGAATTAAAAAAAATACCGCCTCACGACCTTGAAATAGAGAAAGCCTTATTATGCTGTATAATGATGGATGAAGACTGGGGCGAAAAACTGACCGATATAGATCTTAAGGAAGAATACTTTTACTCAAAGCAGCATCAGTATATTTATGAAGCCATTACCCATATCGTATATGAAGGCGATAAAGTGGATCTTCTCAGCCTGAAAGAGCATCTGCACAAAAAAGGAAAATTGCCTGAAGTCGGAGGAGCAGCCTACTTAGGTGAAGTTCTGGATGCCGTTCCCACAAGTGCGAACATTAGGCACTACGCGAGGATCGTCGAGAATAAATTTCTTCTCAGGTCATTAATAAACATCAGTACGGAATCAATAACCGCCGCGTTCAGAGAGGAAAAAGACGCTTCAATGCTGTTAGACAAGCTGAACGGAGATATTTTTTCTTTGGCCGAGAATAAAAAAAGGAACATTCCCCAGCCTATTGACAAAGTGGTCATGGAAACTTTCGGGCAGATAGAAGAATGGGCAAAGAAAAAAGGAGAACTGTCCGGAGTTACATCAGGTTATAACGAGCTGGATAATTATACTGCGGGCTGGCAGAAAAGCAACCTGATAGTACTAGCCGCGAGGCCGAGTATGGGTAAAACGCAGCTGGCTTTGAATTTCGCAGTAAACGCGGCAAAATCTGAAGACAAGATCCCGGTAGCTATTTTCAGCATTGAGATGGGCAGAAAAGAACTTGCTATGAGGCTTCTTTCGATGGTGTCGAATGTAAGTTTGAAGAAACTCAGGACGGGAAATCTGGCCGAAAACGAATGGACTTCGCTGGGTCTCGGTATGGGTGAACTGGGAGCTCTGCCGATCTATATTGACGATTCATCGTCTTTAAATGTTCTGGAATTAAGAACAAAAGCGAGAAGATTAAAGAAAGACAAGAATATCGGGTTTATAATTCTCGATTATATCGGTCTTATGGAAACGGACAGCGATGTTGAAAGGCACGAAGGTATATCAAGGATCTCAAGGTCATTAAAAGGATTATCAAAAGAACTTGACATTCCGATCCTCGTTCTTTCGCAGCTTAACAGGGAAGTTGATAAAAGGCAGGATAAAAAGCCAATACTTTCTGACCTTAGGGAATCGGGAGCTATCGAACAGGACGCCGATCTGGTACTATTTATCTTGAGGCCTGAATTTTACGGTATAAAAGATGTGAACGGAAAAGATCAGGAAGGTCTTGCGGAAATAATCATCGGAAAGCAGAGAAGCGGTCCGACAGGATCGGTATTTCTTCATTTTGATAAGAAATATCTTAAATTCGAAGACAATATCGACAGATTTTCCGGCGATAAATACGAGTTGTAGTTTTAAAAAAATATTTGCTTGACTTATCGTTACTTCTTTATGACATTTATCAAAGATATAAAAAACTGAGTTTAAATTATGACTTTAAAAGAAAAAATAAAGAAAACGAAGAGTTTTATAACCAAAGACCTCTGGTTCATTGATGTTGAACATCATGTTACGGGCGCAAAGAAATTTTTTTTAAAAGAACTTCAGATGCTCGTTCTTGTAATAAAACTCTCGGACAAGAATTTTCTTTTCAGCAGGGCATCTTCTTTAGCCTTTACCACACTGCTGTCATTAATACCTGTTCTGGCTATATTGTTCATGTTCTTCAAGGCTTTCGGCGGAGAGCTTGTTGAAACAAAGATCAAGCCGATGATATACGACACTCTGGCTGCGGGTATGGGCGACAAGATCACAGGCTACATAGATTCATTTCTCGGATCTGCTACGGTTGACACTCTCGGGAGCATCGGTTTCATTTTTCTTCTCGCGGCGGTATATTCAATTTTGTCATCAATCGAGGTTTCGTTTAATGCAATCTGGCAGGTTGGTAAGAACAGATCTCCCGTCGAAATGCTGAAAACATATCTGACAATCGTTTTTGTAACTCCGGTTCTTCTTATCCTGTCCATCTGGATGGCTTCAAGGCTGGAATTTATTATCGGCAGCGGCAGCAATCCATGGCTGGGTCTGTTTATTTATATGGTTTTCCAGATCGTACCGTTCATTCTGCTTACACTAATGTTTTTATTTCTTTTAGTGATAATGCCGAACACGAGCGTCAGGCTTTCACACGCATTGGTAGGGTCTCTGGTCGGAGCATTATTTTTGACTATATTTAAAGCTTTGTTCATTCATTATACGAAATTAGCCGTAAGCTATGATGTGATCTACGGATCTGTAGCTATTCTTCCTTTTTTCATGCTTTGGCTGTATTTTTCATGGATAATAGTACTTGGAAGCGTTCAGATAGCCTTCGTAAGGCAGAATATTCACAATCTTACTCATATTGAGCAGAATGTTCTTTCAAACAGGATGGACAGAATTAAAATTGCTCTTATGATCATAATTCATATCTCCAAGAATTTTATCGCCGGCAAAGAGCAGTCATCAAAGCTTGAGATCAGTCAGGAGCTCGATATCCCGATAAGAGATATTTCGGAATGTCTTTTATTCCTTGAATTGAACGGAGTAATTGTTGAGATAGCCAAAAAACAGGATTCGTTTACTTTGAACACTCCGCTGGAGGCTCTTACCATAGGCAGGATAACCGATACGGTAGATAAAATGTTCATTGAAAACAAGAATTATAAAAGCGAAAAAAATTATCCGGAGCTTGTAAAGATAATTTCCGATAATAAACTTATTGCCGACAGAGATAAAACATTGACCTCGTATTTTGAATGAAATTTAAACCGGTTTTATTATTTTTTATCCTCACTGTTCTTTTTTTATCCTGCGAAGACAGGATATTTCTTGAAAAAACTCCCGATATAATTTACAAAGACGGCAAATATTTATTCGATCCGGCGGATTATGATTTTGATAAAGTTTTATTATCAAGAGACAGTCTGATGATCGAGCTTTGCTCCTGCAGGGAAAATGAATCCGTTCTGCCGGTTTTTTTCAACACAGAAAACGGATATTACGATATGTTCGTAGTCAGAGGCATAGATACTGTTTATTCAGATCAGACCTACATCGGGAAAACAGATCAGGAATGCTTAAATATTACAGCTCTTGATGTTAAGCAGGGCGATTGTTTTATCATAGAACCTTCTGACGGGAAATCTTCCGTAATCGACGGAGGATACGGCACGCTGGGCGTGGAATTCTGGCAGGACAGTGGTAACGCGACTCTTTTAAATTATCTGACAGAAAATAACATCACCGGGCTTAAATATATGATCGAGACTCATCACGACGCCGATCACTACGGCGGGCTTTTTGATGTTAAAGCAGATTCTTCAATCAGTTTCGAAAAATATCTGACTTTCAATGATTCACTTCCCGTTTTCGGGGATACTTTATATTTCTCGGAAAGCGTTAAAGCCGTTATGCTTCATTACGGAGATTCAACATCAACAAATGAAAATGATAAATCAGTTTCGTTTAAAATGAGCTATTTTGATTTTGAGATGATCTTTACAGGTGATATTGAAGAAGACACAGAGTCGGCTATCCTATCCCGGAATCTTCTTGATCCTTCAGAGGATTATGAAATCTTAAAAGTCGCTCATCACGGGAGTTCTTCTAGTTCAACTCAGGAGTTTTTGAATGCTGTTATGCCGTTATATTCATTAATATCTGTCGGGGCGGGCAATGATTACGGCCATCCCAGAACAGAAGTTCTTGAAAGGCTGAAGAGTATTAAATCGAATATTCTCAGAACTGACCTTAATTCCACTGTCAGAATTTTTACTGACGGGCATTCATTTCAGGTATTATATAAAAAGTAAATGCTAGAGCATCCTATATTTTTCGTACCGGCGGGTGAAGATGGTAAGAGTTTTCGGTTCTCAAAAAATAAGGATGCTTTAATAAACTCATAGAAACTGTTCAATTGTGCGCATTTTGAATTATGAAATAATAATTTGGAACTTTATATAAACGGCGGATGTATAAGAGTCGTTATAAACAGAAGCTAACACTTCACATAACTCCTCCTAAACTCTCTCAAAAGCCCCGACATAAAATCGGGGCTCCTCCTTTTCTAAATTTCGGTATGTTCAACAGATACATTATAACCTTTTGAGGTCATGATCTTTACGAACTCCTCGGCGCAGTAAACAGAACGGTGCCTGCCGCCCGTGCAGCCGAAACTGACCTGAAGATTGGAGAATTCTTTTTCGATATAAGAATCAGCTGCCTTTTCGACCATTCTGACGCAATCGTCAATAAATCCTTTTACAGATCTGTAGTCGGAAAAAAAATCAGCAATTTTTTTATCAAGTCCGGTATATTCTCTTAACGAAAGATCGTGAAACGGATTGGGAAGGAATCTGCAGTCGAAAACAAATCCACCGCCGTCATTGTATTCATTTTCCGGAATACCGCTTTTTTGATATCCGAATGAATAGACGGATATTTTCAGGTCTTGTGATTTACTTTTCATTTATGAGTCCAATAATTTTATCGGCCAGATCTGAATATACATTATTTTTATCTTTTACCGCATAAGGTTCGCTCATTTCACCGGATTTCATTATTTCAATATCAAGAGGAACATTACCAAGAACTTCCATTCCTTCCCCCAGCGCGTATTTATCAACGCCGCCGGAACCGAAAATAAAATGTTTTTTATTGCAGCCGTCGCAGACAAAGTAAGACATATTCTCAACGATACCAAGGATAGGAACCTGTACTTTTTCAAACATATCAACAGCTTTGCGAACATCAATAAGCGACATCTCCTGAGGAGTGGATACGGCTATCACTCCTGAAACATGAAGGGACTGAACGAGAGATAATTGAACATCTCCCGTACCCGGCGGAAGATCAACTATAAAATAATCAAGGTCTCCCCAGTTCACATCTTTGATCATCTGCTGAAGGGCAGAGTGAATAAGCGGCCCTCTCCAGACTGTCGCTCTGTCGGGATCAATGAGGTTTCCGATAGACAGTGTTTTTACACCGTTGGATAAAATGGGATTAAGTTTATCTTCCGTAACCGAAATATTTTCTTGTTTTGTACCGAACATTTTAGGTATTGACGGTCCGTATATATCAGCATCGAGAAGGCCGGTCTTATATCCTTTTTTAGCCAGTGCGACCGCAAGATTTGCCGCAATTGTCGATTTGCCGACGCCGCCCTTTCCGCTCGCAACGGCAATAATATTTCTCGCGGATTCGAGAAGATTCTGATACACAGCCTGTTTCTGTTCAGGCTGCTTTTTATTTGTCGAACACGATGAACATTCTGTTGACATAGCTGCTCCTTTAGTTAATATTCATAAGCCAACCGCTGGTCTTAAATGTAAGAAAATATTTAATATAAATCTATGAGATATTTGACAATTTCGGTTCTTTAGCTTAACTTTAATATGTAATAAAATACAAGAGGTTTTGTTAAATAAAAAAAGAGGTAACGCTATGAAAAAATTGTTTTTTACTGCATTTTGCGCGATGCTGATTGCGCTGAACGGAATCGATCTGCAATTCATCGCAAAAACAGGGGACGCGGACTTTGACATCCATCTTAATGATGTCAATATTATGGCAAAAGCGGACATCGAAGGATTCAGAGCGGAAATGACTGCCGAATATAATGCCGACAATAAAATTCTTGATCAGGGTCTTGTCAAATTAAAAATGGAACCGGCTGAATTGTTCCTGACGCTTGAAATGGCTAATAAAGCAAAAAAAGAACCGGCAGAAGTTATCAAAGTTTACAGCGCAAATAAAAAAGAAGGATGGGGCGTGATCGCGCAGAAACTGGGTATTAAACCCGGATCCAGAGAATTTAAAGCGATGAAAAAGAAAACTCAGTTTAAAAAGGATAAGCATAAAAGAGAACAGCTCAAAAAAGAAAGCGAAAAAGCCGATAAGCTCCGCGATGAAAAAGCGAAAGACTTAAAACCGGTAGAAGAAAGTGAAAAAAAGCCTTTTGACAATAAAGCCAAAAAAGAAACGGGAAACAGCAAATCCGGCAATAAATAAACAAATATCAGGAATAAAAATGCTGAAAATAAACGAAGAACGGACTGTCGAAAGAATGACTGACTGGCTGCAGAAGGTATTCAGGGCAGCTAAGTTTTCAAAAGCCGTTTTAGGATTGTCGGGAGGTGTTGATTCGGCTGTTGTGGCATATATCGCCGCCGAAGCTCTCGGACACGATAACCTCACCTGCGTTAAAATGCCTTATAGAACCAGTAATAAAACTTCAATTTCAGACGCTGATAAGATCATAGAAATACTGGGTGTAAAATCCCGGACAGTAGATATTACTCCCGCGGTTGACGCGTTTTCAGCATCTTTAACCAGCGTTAACCCTGCCAGACTCGGGAACATTATGGCGAGAGTGAGAATGACGGTTCTATTTGACATTTCAGCCGAACTGGAAGCTCTTGTTTTGGGAACGAGCAACAAAACTGAAAGGTATCTTGGTTACGGAACGCTTCACGGAGATCTTGCTTCTATTGTCAATCCTATAGGGGAACTATATAAAAATCAGGTATGGGATATAGCGAGGTATTTAAATATACCGCAGGAGATCATAGATAAAAAACCTTCGGCGGATCTGGTCGAAGGACAGACCGACGAAAAAGATTTCGGGTTTACATACCGCCAGGCAGACGATATTCTCGATTCGATATTTGACGAAAAACACAGCAGGCTGGACACAATGAACCTCGGCTACGATATGAGTGCGATCGAAAAAGTGCTTGACAGGGTCAAACGCAACGAATATAAACAAGAGGTGCCTTATATTTTCGATCCGAGAGCGTTCTAAATGAAGAACAAAGCAGTATTTTTTGATAGAGACGGCACCATAAATATTGATAAGGAATATCTTTACAAAATTGAAGATTTTGAGTTTGAGACCGGAGTAACCGATACCTTAAAATACCTTTACCGCAAAGGTTTCAAACTGATAATAATTTCAAACCAGTCAGGAGTAGCGAGAGGTTATTTTACTGTTTCTGATGTGGAAAAACTTCATGATCATATTAAAAAAAGAGCCGCAGATTTCGGATTTGAGATTACTGCGATTTATTATTGCCCCCATTACGCGAAAGGAATAATAAAAGAATATTCCATCGAATGCGGATGCAGAAAGCCCGGAACCGGTCTGATCGAAAAAGCTATAAAAGATCATAATATAGATGTAAAAAAATCTTTTATGATCGGCGATAAGGAATCAGACATTCTGGCCGGAAAGAACGCGGGATTAAAAACCGTTCTGGTCGGTACCGGATACGGAAAAGAAACATTAAAAACCTGCAGAGATTACGATTACTATTTTGAGAACATTTCTGAACTAAAAACTATAATTTGACCCGGAGGGTATGATGGCCGAACTGACAAGGAATTCAAAGGAAAACACACTTGAGATCTATCAGGGGTTTCACAAAAGCAAGTTTATAGAAGACATGACCGAAGAAGCGGTAAAAGACTCAGATATCGTATTGCTTAAAGGGAAAAAAAGGCTGGAGGGGATCAAATTCAATAATTTTTTCGAAACGACAGAGATAGCTTCCTACATAGCCGAGAACGAGCTTAAGAAAATTTTTGAAAGAAAGCAGTACAAAAGCGTTTACACAGGAAATTTTATGCAGTTTACGGAGAGATCAACAGATTTCTATCTGAATATCGGTAAAACAAGGCCTGATTTTTTGGTTAAAGTGCCGAACATCGGAACTATATTCGTAGATGTTAAATGCAGGAAGCTCTATGAGGTAAGCGGCGACTACAATACAAAGTATTTCAACCTGAACATAGAAGAGGTCAATGAACTTCTTCAGGTACAGAACGATATGGACATTCCAGTATGGATCGCAGTAAAGGATTTTTCAAAATTCGATTCGGCAAAAAGATCTTATAAAACCGCGGATTTTTACTTTATCTCTATTACCGTGCTTAATTCATTCATAAAAAAGATGAATTCTGCCAACGGTAAATATTCAAGCCTGTTCTATTCGTACAAGATCCCCGCCGATCTCTTCAGAAAGGACAATAAGCTGCTTACATTCGCCTTCGAGGATAAATTCGAAAAAGAACTGATAAAACTATATTCCGACATGATGATAAATTCTGTTGACGAGATCAGGGAAACTATTGTAAAAGCGGTAGGCGAAGAAGATTTCTTCAAATCTTATCTGCCTTATGTTCTGTGCGGTTATTATTCAGCCGAAAAAAGCCGTTCAAAATATAACGGGGCTCTTTCTCATCTTACTCCGCAGGACATTAATTCCGTCCTCTGGAAAATGATCGAAGATAAAGAGATAGAACATGCAAAAGGTAAATCGCTGAAGCTCGGACATAAAAAAATCAAGTAGGATCAATGCGGGAATATTTTCTAATACTTGTTATTGCCGCCGCCGCATTTTTTGAAGCTGCGTTCGGTCAGACAGAAAATAATACCGCTCAGGCGGATACGACGATATTTTATTTTGCCGATAAAATTGATTATAAAGCAGATCAGGAAAAAATTTATTTATCGGGAAATTCAAGATTAAAGTATAAAACCATGCTTTTTTCCGCGCACAGCATCGTTCTAGACATGAAGAATAATACTGTGACCGCAGATCAGAAAGAGGATACTTTATTTTCAAAAACCGTTCCGGGCAGGATAGACAGCATTCTCATTACCGGAAAACCGACGATCACCGAAGGGAACGAAACCGTATCGGGCGACAGAATGTCATATAACCTGGATACAAGGCAGGGAAAAGTATCATCCGCAAAAACTGTACTTAAAAGCACAAGAGCGGAAGACGACACATATTTTCAGACCGAAGATATGGTAAAACTCGAAAACAACGACATTCACGGACTTAACGCCAAAATATCCAGCTGTGACCTTGACGAGCCCCACTATCACTTTAGGGCCGACAGCGTGATAGTAACGAACAAAAACTGGGTTTTCGCTAAACCTATCACCCTTTATTTCGATGAGGTTCCCGTAGCATGGTTCCCTTTCATACTCTACAAGAACAACAAAGGCAGAAATTCCGGGTTTATACTTCCGTCTTATTATTACAGCGATTCAAAAGGAAATTCATTCAAGCATCTCGGATTTTTCTGGGATATGACGGACTATACCGATTATACGGTTTTTATGGATTATTACGACAGGTACGGCTATCTGTTAAAGCAGATGTTCAGGTACAAAAAAAAGTATTCGCTGGACGGTTATATCTCCGCGGATTTTACGAACGACCACGAAAGCCACGACTGGAGGTTTACGGGCGTGCATAATCACAGAATAAGCCCGTCGATGACATTTAACGCTACGGCTGATTATGTGACCAAACGGAGCCTTGTGCGTGATCTCGGCGAGACCGGAGCGGACAGAATGACGAACAAACTTTATTCAAGCGGGGTTTTCAATAAAAGATGGTACAATTCCGGCGATAATTTTAAGGCGATGTCATCGGTTACGCAATATGTGGACACCGCGATAGTAAAATATACTTTTCCCAATGTTTCATACAGCCTCAGCGGCAGGAAGCCTTTCGCGGATAAGGATATGCCGTCAATAGTTAAAAAATTCCAGTACGACGGATCATTCAATACGGTCAGGAATGTAAATGTTTATGATGAAAAAAACATCTTCGACGAGAATTCATCCGCCGCATTAAACTTAAGCGAAAGAACGGATTACGGAAATCTGAGGGTGGGAAGCAGTCAGAACTTTATGCTGAGTGATTATAAGAGCAAATATTATGTTTCATCAACTTCAGACGATTATTACCAGAATTACAACACTGATTCGACTTTAACCAATTACGGTCTTAAGACTGCATCATACATTCAGCTCAGCCATAAGCTGTTAAGATATTTTAATCTGAAGGAAAGCTTTAATTATAAGCACGATGTGGCTTACAGATACTATAATGAGGATCTCGAGGTCGTTACAGGCGCTAAACAAAGGAGCCTCTATGATCTGTCTGCCAATCTTGATACAAAGATATACGGAATTTTCCAGCCGGAGATCTTCGGTTTAAGAAAGATCAGGCATACTATATCGCCGGCGATGGGATTTACCTATTATCCGGATTTTTCAAAGGATAAATACGGCTATTTTGTTACGGATTCTCTCGGAGTAAAAAAGGATATTTTTTCTCCGTCCCTTATAGGCGGAACTCCTTCAAACGAAACGATGAAGCTGACTTACAGCCTTATGAATATTTTTGACGCCAAGATAAAATTAGGTGAAAATGAGTCTTCCCTTAAACTTTTCAATCTGAATTTTTCGGGATTTTATAATTTTGCCGCTGACAGCAATAAAATGTCCGTTATTTCAGCGCGGCTGAATTCTAATGTTTATAACGGCGCGGTAATAAGAGACAGGATCAGTATGGTCGTCAATCTGAACGCCAATTCGATAATCACGCCCTACACTCTAGACGGCGGCCAGGGTGAATATATAAATCCTGATTTCACTTTCTGGGATAAAAATCCGTTCAGAACTGAAAGATGGGATCTGAATTATTCGGTTGAATTCCCTTACACTTTTAGAGGGATAATCGGCAGAAAACCGTCTTTTTCGGACATGTCGGAAGAAACCGGTCTGATATCTACTACGACTGGAAATTTTACGAGCATTCCTTTTGATATCAGCGGAAGGATCATGTTCTCCGAAAGATATGATTCGGAGCATAATTACTCGAAGAATTTTAACGGCAACATAGGCGCGAGGATCGAACCGGCGAAGAACTGGTCGGTGGAATACAGCGCGACTTTAAACTTTCTTATGCCTAAGGAGATCACTTCGACAGTTATCACCGTCAGGCGCGATATGCACTGCTGGCAGGGTGAGTTCAACTGGGATCTTTTTAACAAGGGATTCAAGCTGCTGATCAATACTAAGAGCAGCATCTTCTCGGATATTAAGTTTGACAAGGACACAAGGGAAAGGAAATGGTAAAAGATCTTACATACTTTCTTTTGCGAGTACAAAATAAAGTATGCAAAGAAAAGACGCGCCTTATCCAAAATTTCTTTATGGGCGGAAGATAAATAGAATAAACTTGAACGGATAACAATATGAGTCACTTTATAATAGGAACGGCAGGACATATTGATCACGGTAAAACATCGCTGGTTAAAGCATTAACAGGCATGGATACCGATGTTTTAAAAGAGGAGAAGGAAAGGAATATAACAATAGATATAGGATTTGCCTTTCTGGGCAGCGATATTACAATAATTGATGTTCCAGGCCACGAGAGATTTATCAAAAATATGATGGCTGGAGTATCAACGATAGATTTCACTCTTTTCGTGATAGCCGCCGATGACGGGATCATGCCTCAGACAAGAGAGCACCTGGACATTCTTAACCTCTTACAGGTAAAAGATGGCGTAATAGTCCTCACCAAGGTCGATATGGTAGAAGCTGACTGGCTGGAACTTGTTCAGGAAGAAATTAAGGACGGCGTGAAAGGAACTTTTCTCGAAGGTAAGGATATTTTCGTAGTCGATTCTATCTCAGGCAAAGGAATTGAAGAGTTAAAGAAAATGATCTTTGAGAAAAAGTTAAGTCATCTGCCGCGCATGGACAAGGGAATTTTCAAACTGCCTGTTGACAGAGTATTCACAATGAAAGGTTTCGGAACAATAGTTACAGGCACAATACTCTCCGGTAAGGTTAAGGAGGGCGACAGGCTCTCGATACAGCCGCAGAATAAGGAAGTGAGGGTGAAAGGGCTTCAGTCCCACGGCGAGAATAAGCCCGAACTTAAACTCGGAGACAGGGCGGCGATCAATCTGCACGGAATAGCCGTTGATGAAATTGAACGCGGAAATGTTATAGTTTCTATCGGTTATCTTGAACCATCATATATCTTTACCGGTAAATTTTACCTTCTGCAGTCATCAAAAGAACTTGAAAGCCGGACGAGAGTGAGGGTTCACGCAGGAACGAATGAAGTGCTGGGCAGGATAATCCTGCTGGACAGGGTGGTGTTAAAGCCGGGCGAGAGCTGCTTCGCGGAATTCAGACTGGAAGAGAAAATGAATCTGTCTCCGGAGGAAAGATTCGTGATAAGGTCATATTCTCCGCAGTTTACTATTGGCGGAGGGCAGATACTTTCGATCAATACGAAAAAGTCCAAAAGGTTTGACAATGAGCTTTTAGAAGTCCTTTCAGTCATCGAAAAGGGCGATCGGAACAAGCTTATAGAAGAAACGGTGTTCATGTCGCGGAATCAGCCGATAACACTGCCTGAAATATCAAAAAAAGTCGCATGGTCGGAAGCAGAGACCGAGAAATCGGTAAACAAACTATTATCCGAAAATAAGATCATTCAGATCGGGAAAGAAGTAAAAAAGCAATATTATCACAGAGCTAATTTTGATGATCTGAGCGGGAAGATCATATCGCTATTGGAAAAATATCATAAGGAATTTACGCATAAAGACGGAATATCCAAGGAAGAACTGAAAACAAAAATATCGGCTTATCTTGATCAGGAGCTTTTCGATTCCGTGATATCGGAAATGTCGAAAACGGACATTGTATCGCAGAATAACATAATCAGCCTGAAAAAATTCACTGTTCAGATAGATTCAAAAATGCAGGACGCGATCAATGCGGTTCTTACAGGCTTAAGTCAGGACGGTTTCACTCCTCGAACGGTAAAGGAATTGAGCGAAGACTTGAAACTTCTGTTCAAGGATGTCAGACAGTATGCCGGTATGCTCGCGGCTAAAAGCGAGATCGTAAAAATAGAGGAAGACCTCTATATTTCAAAGGATGTGCTCGAAAAAGGTAAAGAACTTATCAGAGCTGAAATTTTAAAATCCGGCCCGGTAAAAATAGGGCGGATATCTGAACTGTTCGGAAGTTCACGTAAATTCGTTGTTCCGATCATGGAATATCTGGACAGAACAGGATTCACAAAGCGGAGTGGCGATGTGAGGGAATTGGGATAATTGTTTATTTCCATCCGTTCTCATGAAATATAAATTCAACTTCCTCAGGTTTTAAAGTTTTATTATAGATCAATATATCGTCTATTTTTCCTTTAAAATAGAGATCTGGATCAGCTTCTTTATTTTGTGAAGCTCCTATAATTAATGGTAAATTGTTTTTATCAATTGATACACTATAATCCGATTTTCCATCCAGTTTACCATCAAGGAAAATTTTGCTGTCTTTCGAATCGTAAGTAAGCACAACATGATGCCATTTACCCAGTGAGTATTTTGTTTTACCGTAAACAGGCTTATAATTTGGAAGCCACCTTAGCTGTTGCCCCGGATATTTATCTCCGAAAGTATCTAAAATTATTCCTTCTGAACGACCTGCAGCAGCATTATCTAATAGTCTGTAACCTTCTGGTTTTAAATCTTCCTGCAGGAACCAGAATGATATTGAGAAATCTGAACTTGTATCAAAACCAAGATCAGACAGAAAATCGAATTCGTGATACACGAATCTGCCGTTAAAATACCATGCTTTTTTTTCATTATCAAAACGATCTTTTGCTTCAATAGGTCTGGATTTTACGGGATTTTCGCTTTCTTTCAAGGTTACTCCATATTTACAATCTTCGGAATAAATTAAATTTTCTACTCTCCATACTTCGATTTTGTTAAGGTTGTCTATTTCAGATCTGTTTAAACTTCTTTTGTAAATCCGTAAATCATCAAGAGTCCATTTTGATGTGTTTGAGCTGATATAAAGTTCTTCTGAATTTATAATCGGTTTCATCATATTTATTTCACTTGACGCGATAAGAGAATTGTCTAAGAAAATCCTGATAAACCTTGAATCCATGTCTAAAACAATCACCAGATTGTACCATTTTGCAATTTCTAAAGAGTTCGGCTTTGATGAAATATTTTGAGGGTATATACGAGATTTTTGTTTACTGTAATCTCTTGCGGAAAATTCAAAAGAAATCTGACCTTTTGAACCTATGCCAATAGAATAACCGTCTTTTTTATGGATTAAAAAATGCTTTGTTTTGTCTTCGGGCAGCGAATCCAGTTTAAAGTTCAAGGCAAATGACATGTTCCTGCTCAGGTTCAGACTCAGATTATTTCCACAGCTCACTATTGAATTATTTCCGTTAAAATACAATGCATTATCAGGAATTCCGTATTTATCAGAAGAAAACTTGCAGTTTGTAATACTTGTATCGTTTTTGTAAGGACTTTTATCCTTTGCGGTTCCATTAAAAGTATAAAATAAAACCAGTTCGTTTTCAAGATCCACAACTTCTTTATTGTCTTCTGTTATATTTGTGGTTGCTAAAATGTATAAAGGCTTTTTTCCCGAGAGTTCAAGTGCCGCATTCTTTATCAGATCAAATAGCTTCTCTTTTGAACATTTTTGAACATAATTTATCATTTTCTCATTTTCGGATGTTTCGATATCAATTTGTTTGACAATTATAGTATATACTGAATCCATTTTACCTATAGAACCGGTGATTATTTTTTGGGCGCTTAAAATCTTCCCGATCTCAATTAAGCAGCTCGTTTCATCGCATAAACCGGTATTCTGAAAAGCCTGCTCGCCCATTATGTCCTTCATGTCTTCCCTGTTCATTACGCGGTAAAGGTTCTGTTTATACAATTCGCTTCTGAGAACTTCTGTCAGGAGCACAGATTCCTCAACGGGGAAATTAACTACCTTTAAATCAAGAACGGCGATATTTAACTTTTCTTTATCGCAATAAAGCAAGAGCTGAAAAGAAATAATGATTACAGCTAAGTGTTTAAAATTGAATTGTAGCATATTATTCATCCCATTTTTTATCATTATAGAGTAAATTTATCTCTTGAGGGTCTAGCGCCCGGTAATATATCCGGATATCGTCGAGTATCCCGTCGAACGAATTGATATTATCAGCTTTCCTTATATTCCCGACACAAATTTCAGAACTGTTCTGTGCGAATAACAGTTTAATTTGAACTTCGGAATCTTTTTTTCCGTCAATATATATTGAAATTTTTCCAAAATCGTAAACTAATGCTACATTATGCCACTCTTCAATTGAAATTGAATTTGTGCTGTAAGCATACTCCCCGTTATGAATGAATTTAATTTTACACTTGTTTTTTTTATCCTTTATCACGCACAATTGAAATCCGTTCTTTACTTCAGGATGATATTTATCAATCAAAACTCCTATATCACCGTTTTTATCTGAGATATTAAGCCATAAAGAAACAGTAAATCTGTAAAACAGATCAATATTTGAAAAAGGAGGAAATCCGAAACAGCTTTTTTCTTTTTCAAACATGAACGCATTTTCGGGAGCATCGAAGCGGTCAGCGGTTTTTTTTATATTTTTTTTAAACCCGTAATTATCAGTTGCTCTAGTAGCCTCGTAACCATTATTGAAAGGCAGGTACATAACTAATCCTTTATATTTCCAGTCTTTTTCATAATACAAACAATGTATCTCAGAATTATTAAGCGTTCTTTTGTAAATTCTGATATCATCTATCACTCCAGAGAAATTTCCATTTTTATCAGATGGATTATTTTTCCCTATTAATACTGGAGAAGTGGTAGTATCGGATTCAATTTGAACTGCGTTGTTCTTATTTACAAGAACATTGTTTAAATATAAGCATAAATCGCCGTCAAAACGGTCCAGTGTTACTGCTATATGATACCATTTGTTTAATTTAACCGGGTCAGAATTAACCGAATCAATTTTTCCCTGAGCACTAGAATAAAACGCAATTGAACCTTTACTGTTCAGACACAGTGAAAAAGTAGTATTTTTACCGGAAGTTTTATTGATTATAGGCATATTTCCGGATTTAGGATATTCGTAAAATTTCAAATTGACTGCTAAAGTCATTGATTTGCTTAGATCAATCGAATCGTTCAGGCTGAATTCGATACAAGATTTCCCTGAATTGAACAGGCAGGCTGAATTTTCATTAAAAAATCTGTCCTCTACAAAGTTGATTTTATTATATTTTATGCCTGTCAAATTAGAATTGTCCTTACCCGGTTTATAAAAAGGAAGATATGCTATCATTCCCTTTGTGATCTCAATGATATCATTAAGCTGAATTGTTCCGTAGCGGTTTTTGAAAGTGTTTGTTTCAGGAATTGTAAATTTACCGGGTTTATCTATTTGAGAAGTGTTCCTCAGTAATTCTGTAATATTATCAAAATCTTTGTTTTTTTCTTTCTTGTTATTTATAATCTCCGCTGATAAAAATGAGGTTTGTTTGTCATATTCTTTTTTTATCAAAATTCCTTGAAATTCGTGTATCAGGTAGAACAGGTCGCTGACGGAACCTTTCTCCCTGAAATTTGAAATCAGCTCTGTTTCTCCTGTGTTAACAGCGGTCATTTTTATTGTAATAGAATATACTTCTCCCAACTTGCCTACGGATCCGGATATGATTTTGCTTGCGCCCGACAGCTTACCGACCATTTTATAATCTCCAGCTTCCAGAATCGAATCAAGATCGTTCCGGTTCACAGGAATAAAATTATCCGAGTATTTGAATTGATTAGACAGACTGTCATTTAAAGCTTTTACGAGACTGTCGGGGAGATTATAATGTTTAAAATTCAGAACAACTACTTTTGTTTTTTCAATTGTCTCCGGAATTTTAATTTTATCAGGTGCGTTTAGAAGCGGAGGCTGGTTTTTATATTTTGAAATGTTTTTTTTATTTACAGGCTTATCGGCAGTAATTTCACATATCTGTTCAGGCTTCTTTTTAATTCTTGAAATTAATTCTGTTATTTCCTTTAAATTAGATTTGTTTCTGCTTTCAAGTGCAGCGGTATATTCATTTCTCTTTATTCCGGAGTAGTAATTCTGCAGGATCAGCCTGCTGGTTTTTTCACGAGGATACGAATAGTATAATCTGGTATGGTAAACAATTCGGTCTTTATTTTTTTCGGTTAAAGTTTTTTCTTCAATAAACCCATGAACTATAAAATCATATTTTTCTGCAGCCGCTTCAGATCTTGTTTTTTTAAGTTTTTCTTGAGTGAACCGGTTGCTTATGCTGTCTATTTCAATGCCGTCAACATTTCTGAATAAGCATATAATATTTTTTGAGGATCTGACCAATAACGAATCGTCTTCAAAATTTGAGAATAAACCGAGATATGCCACCCGAATCTTAGCCTGTGGATAAATAAGCAGGCTGAGGCCGAGGAGTAAAATAACTAATAATTTTTTTGCCACTTTATTTATTTCCACCCGTTTTCATGATACAGCAACTTGATTTCTTCATCGCATAAAGTTCTGTAATATATTCGTATATCATCAAGGACACCTAAAAAAGAATGATCTTTGTCAGGTTTGTTCTTATTTGCAAGCATAAAGAATAGATCATTATGTGGTGTAAAAAGGCAATTTGTGCCGTGTTCTGAATCTTTTTCACCATTTATGAACAATACAATTTTGCCTTTGTCATAAATTAACGCCAAATTATACCATTTAGATTTTTTTATTGTATTTTTACTTTTAACGGTTTTACCGTTATGTATGAATTGAATACGGTATTCATTCTCTTCCTTAATAAGAGATAACCGAAATCCATTATTACTAGGAGAGTAATATTTATCTATTATTACTGGAGTTTCGTTCAGGCACTTGTCCGATACCTTTAACCATAGTGCTATAGAGAATTTGAAATAAAGTTCAAAATCATAGAAACAGGTTAGATCTAAGCGGCTTTCGAACGAATCGAATTTATAAGCATTCTTTTTTTTACCGAACCTGTCGGTTGTAAAATTATCTTTATTTGCGAATGTATAATTGTTGGTTTTTCGAGTGGCCTCATAACCCGTACCGTTAAAGGACTGAAACAGCACAAGGGCTTTTGACGGCCAGTCTTTTTCATAATAGAGGCAATGAACTTCGGAATTGTTTAGTATCCTGTCGTAGATTCTTATATCGTCAATTTTAAAATAGCAGGCTGATTTTTGAGAATTGTTCAAAGCATAGCCTATATTTAACGGTCCTTCAGTTATTACTGACTCTTCATGTGCTGCAGTACCGGCGGCAACCATTTTATTGTTTAAATATAGAGTAAGTTCACCCGAAAACCTGTCAATTTGGGCTACAATGTGATACCATTTGTTTAATTTTAAATATTTATAGGACACCGAATCAATTTTTGTTTTGCTGTATGCTTTAAATTCCAATCTGCCGTCGGGAAATATATACAGAGAGAACATAGATTCCTGCCCGTTACCTTTGTAAATGAAAGGATAAGGTGATTTTTCAGGAAACTTATCGAATTTTATGTTGGTTGCTATTGAAATTGTTCTCGAAAATTTTACTGAATCACCCAAATCTAAACTGACTCCGGAGCTGTCAGTGTTGATTTCCAGAGCGGAATTTTTGTTTAAATTTCTGTCTGAAGTATATTTTACACTTTTTAGAATGATACTATTTATACCCGAAGAATCAGTTACTGGTTTGTAGAAGGATTTATAATAATCAAGGCCTTTTGTTATATCTATTATATCATAAACATTTATATAGATATCTGCCGCGGGTTTATTTAAAAAAAGGTTTGTCTCGGGATATGTAAATCTATTGGGTTCATTAATGTATGATGCTAAATCTATCCTGCCCAAAATATATTCCGGACTTTCCAACTTTATTTGCTCAAAATAATTAAGCTTCGTTTTTTGCATAGCTGAAAATGATTGAGGAGGAGCTGTAGGTTGTTTTTTCTTTAACTTGGAGTGGTAATTCTTTATAAAATGAAACAGGTCCTCTACATATCCCTTTTCTCTGTAATTTAAAATATTTTCATTTTCTCCTGTTTTAACATCAATCATTTTTAAAGTTATTGAATAAATATCCCCCAGTTTACCGATTGAACCGGCAACAATTTTTTCTGCCCCGGATAATTTTCCTATTTTTTTATAATCATCGGCTCCCAGAAGAGAATCGAGGTTTTTTCTGTTGACCGGTGTATATAACTCAGATCGTTTAAATTGGTTTAATAAGCTGTCATTAAAATCTTTTGCCACAATTTCCGGAATATTGAATGATTTCAGATCTAAAATGACAACTTTAATTTTCTTGACGGGTAAAACGTTTTTTCGAGTCATAGGGGCATTAGGTTCCGAATATCTGAGATCAGCCGGCAAATCGTTTTTCGTTTTGTTCGGATCATCTTTTACGATGTGATATTTGTCTGAAAAGTTTGACATTGTATGGAACATTTTACTGCTGTTGTCTTCAAGTTTTTTTATAAAAGCATTTCTAGAAATCTTTAAATTGCTTAAATCGAAAGCGACACTAATAAAAGTTTCCGAAATATAAGAATGAAATATTTGTATTTTATAATCCGCAAGACCATGAACCGTAGTATTAACATTTTCTTCGGAGTATCCGATAAAAAAGTGATCAATTTTTTGTCTCTTAGCTTCATTTTTTACAGAATCGAGTATTTCAGTAAATTCTTCCCTTGTTATTTTTTTATTGGATTTATCCAGTAATGAACAAATTTTTGTATCTTTACATTCTTTTCGAAAAGATTCAGTCAAAACAAGATCAACAACTAAATATTTTTTGAATAACTGTTCGATATTATCAGATGTCTTTTTGAAATGACCGTCTTCAGCATAATTTGAATAAATCCCAAAATACCCGAACTTTAATTTCTCCATAGGAAAGAGCAAAATTGTGAAGAAAAGCATAGTATAAGTAAAATATATCCTGTGCATCAGCAGTTAAACTCTAAGGTATATATCTGATTTTCTTGTCGCATGAATGTATAATAAAGAATGGAAAATGCTAAAGCAAATCAAATATATTATTTTTAAAAAAGGATTCTTACCTTAAAATATCCAGTTTCTGTCCTACTGTGAGTTTGTCCGAATCGAGCTTGTTGTCGTCTTTTAATTTTTGTATTGAAGTATTGAATTTTTTCGCGATCGAATTCAGATTCTCACCTTTTTTGACTTTGTACATAAAACTGCCGATCTTCACCAATAATTTCTGATCTAAGTTTATATTGTCGGATTTCAGATTATTCGCGCCTTTGATCTCATCAACCGAAATATTGAACTGTGCCGCTATCTTAGCTAATGTGTCGCCCTGTTTAACCGTGTAATAATCGCCTTCTGCTGTAGGCTGAACAGCGCTTTCCGATACTTTTACTTTAGTGGAATCTGCTACTGCTTTTGCGGTCGAAGCAGCCTCAGATTGTTCAGGTACATAATTTGCGGAGATTATGAGTTTCTGTCCGATGCCTATGTTGTCGCTCTTTAAATTATTCAGTCTTTTTAACTCTGAAATGGACATTCTGTGCCTTTTCGCGATCTTACCGAGGCTGTCACCCTTTTTTACGATGTACTGATCTGTCGGAGATGAAGATTTTTTGAGAAGTTTATCATTAACTTTTGTGAGCAGGCTGTCATTCGGAATGCTGTTTATCGGCACGAGCACATTAAAATTACCCGGAGGGATTATCACTTTGTTCAGAGGCGAATATTTGGCTCTTTTATGTTTGCTTATTTTTATCCACGGATTGATCTCGAATACTTCGGCGACCGTAGTTCCCTGAGCTTTTGCCCATTCTTTGATCTCATGATAGCCTTTTGTTACCAGAGGGACCTGTTTATATGCTTCTTCAAGCGGTTTTTTAAGCTCGAACTGCTGTCCGAAGATTTCTTTCTGATATTGAATGATCATTTTTAACGCGATTGATCTGTAAACATAAAAATCGGTCTCTTCAACCCTCATTATCATGTTAAAAAAGCTTGTCGCGCCCTGCTCCCTGACATCTTTCAGCACATTACCCATTCCTGCGTTATATGCGCACATCGCTAAAAGCCAGTCGTCAATGCCTGCTTTGACCAAAAGGGCGTCATGATTGTCTCTGAGCAGTCTGGCCGCGGCATCAGTGGATTTGAACACATCCCTTTTTTCATCTATATAGTCTGTATATTTCAAACCGTAATCTTTTCCTGTTCCGGGCATGAACTGCCATATTCCGGCTGCTTTTGCGAATGAAGTCGCATTGGGATTCAAATAACTTTCGGCCACTGCAAGGTATTTAAGATCTTCAGGAATTCCGTATTCTTTTAAAACTTTTTCAAAGTAAGGAAAATATTCTCCGGTCAAAGGGATATATCTCTGCGCGGCTCTCAATTCTGCTTTAAATATCTTCTCGAACTTTTCGAATACTCTTTCATTGCTCAGGTCAATGTCGTAACCGGCAAAGCTGTATTTTCTCGGGATCTGAAAATTCTTATCAATTAAAGGCAAAGAGTCATAGTAACTTAATTCGGTTTGAAGCGAATCAATTTTATAAAGTAAAAAAGCCTGGTTTTCCAACAGACTGTCCGTCAGCGCGTAAAGTGAGTCCATTTCGGTCATAACGATTATGCTGTCCCCGTTTATAAACTCCTGATTATTCTCGGCTTTTACCGTGGATTTAGAGCATCCGGCGATTATAATTAAAGCTGTTATCAGAACTAAAATTTGTCTTATCAGGCGCATTATGAACTTTCTCCCGTTAATTATTTACCTGGCGTGAAATATAACGTACTTACAGAAACTATCAATAAAAAACTTTGGAAAAAACACAAGGCATTATTATCTTTAAATAAAGTAATGGAGAAATTACTATGACATACGAAATAGACTGGATAGACGGCAGCATTATTAATATAAAAGGAAAGATAGGTTTGGGACGGGCGCCGGGTTACGGAGCGGACAGATTCGATGATTTTAAATCCATAAAAGAGCAGAACATATCAAAGATATACTGCCTTCAGGAAGAGGATGAACTTCAATATCTGGGTGAAGGCGAGACCGTTATACAGAGGCAGGAAAGCCTGAACAAACTGGACATCGAACTCATCCATTCACCCATCGGCGATATGAGGATTCCGACACCCGATCAGGCAAAAATATTATCCAAAATGATCTTAAACGATGTAATTTTAGGAAGGAACATACTCATCCACTGCATGGGCGGACTCGGCAGATCAGGCACAATCGCGGCGTGCGTACTTGTCAAATACGGAATTAATCCAGACGAGGCAATATCAATCGTCAGAACGGTCAGACCGGGCACACTCGAAACCCGCCAGCAGGTCGAGTTCGTGAGAGGGTTTGGGGAATGTACTGCCGCACTGAGTTAACAAATTTATATAAATCCGGGAAGAGAAGTTTCCAAATTCGTATTAATTTAGCAAGTGGAATGATTATGTGAGAGGGTTTGAGGAGGGGCATACAAAAAAAGGAGACAAATTTACATAGGAAATAATCTTGACTATTTATACTAAAAAGTATTTCTTCAAGTGACTCTTAATACGAATCAAAGAATATAAAAAGAATATTTGCTTGATTTGAGAAAAAGGATTTTGTATATTTTCAATATTGGGTATAAATTTAAATTATTTTATAACATAGGATGTAAAATATTATGGAATTACCATTTGGGTTACAACATGCAATAGAAGCCGGAGAATGTGTACTTTTTATCGGGGCAGGTGTTGGGCGCTATTTTAAAGATCAAGACGGCAATACAGCTCCAGATAGTATCAAACTTAGTTTAATGATGCAAAATGATTTCAAAATTGATATTAAAAATGATTCTGATTTGACAAAAATATCACAAATAATTGAGTTGAGACATGGTCGCAAAGAATTAGAAGCATATTTAAGCAAAACACTAGGTGGTTTCGAACCCGATGAAACATTCCGATGGATTTCTTCTGTAAAATGGAAAGCTATCTATACTACAAATTATGATAGCTGTATCGAAAGGTCATATGAGTTATCACCTAATCCTGTACAAAATTATTTCTCATTTAGTACTTCCTCTAACTTGAGTAGCATTGATCCTAGATTCGATATTCCTATATACCATCTGCATGGAGCTTTATCAAGAACTGATAATCCTCAAATAATCATTACTCGTAAAGATTATTCACGGTTTAGAAATAAAAGACAGATGCTTTTTAATTTATTGAAAGTACATTACGCAACTTCTACAATACTTTATATAGGCTACTCAAATAAAGATCCAAATTGGGAATTAGTGCTAGAAGAAATTACAGAAGAATTTTTACCCTCAGAACTTCCAAAATCATATCGTATAGATCCGTGTAGTGACGACTTTGATATAGAAATATTGAAGGATAGGAATATTGAAACTATTAAAATTTCATTTGATGAATTTGTTAAAGAAGCGAGTTCGTTGATCACGAATTTGAAAACTCAAAAGAAAATTACTAAAAGTGACTTGCCCGAGGAGTTACTACCGATATTCGATAAGTCTCCAATTTCGATTTCTAGATTAATTAATTCATGGATTCATGTAAATTCTGCCCCTTTCCATGTTTCAACTAACCTAGATAATTATTTAAAAGGGGACAAACCTACATGGTCTCTAATAGGTGAAAAACAATTTTTTAAAAGAGACATTGAGGATACCATTTATGATAATATACTAGAATATATAACAATTACCAACACCAATCCATTTACTATTTCAATTCTAGGTTCAGCTGGTTACGGGACAACAACTTTATTAATGTCTATTGCGGCTCGTTGTGTACAGGAATATGTTGGACCAGTATTTATGCTTAAACCTGGAATGAAAATTATAGAAGGTGATCTTGAATTTGCATGTAGCAATTTTGATTCACCGATATTTATAATTGATAATGCATCTGATCATATTGATGATTTGTATAAAACAATTCAGTTATTACGTAACAATAAATTGAGTGCGTTATTTCTGCTTGGAGAAAGAATAAATGAATGGCGCCAATGCAATAATCAAGTTAGGTCTAACGAATATTTGCTTGAACCATTGTCAGATGATGAAATTAACAAATTATTAGATTTTTTGGCTAAAAATGGGCGGTTAAATAAACTTGAATTACTAGATAGAGATATGCAATTCAATGTTATAAAGGATAAACACGAAAAAGAATTATTAATTGCTATGAGAGAGTCTACAGAAGATAGTAATTTTGATGTGATAATTGAGGATGAATATAGAGGTATCGGAAATATCATATCGAAAGAACTGTATCTTGCAGTTTGCTGTTTCTACCAGCATGGAGCATATATTAGAGATTCAATATTAGCAGAAATATTTGATTTGAAGTTAGAAGATTTATATTACAGAACAAATACTGCATTAGAGGGTTTAGTACGGTATGAATGTATAGATAATATAAACGGTCATTACGTAGCTAGATCAAGGCATAGGACAATAGCTAGTATTGTTTGGGAACATTGTGGTGATCATTTATTCAAAGAAAACTTGTTGTTAAAGTTAATACATGGTCTAAATCTTGTGTACTCTACAGATATAAATGCTTTTGATTGTTTAATTAGATCCGACAGAATAGTGGATTCCCTAAGTAGACTTGAAGATAGAATCAATTTTTTTAATGTAGCGTGCAAAAAGGATCCAGACAGTCCCTATGTTAGGCAGCATTATGCAAGGATGCTTTCAAGATCGAATAATGATAATTTGGCTTTACAACAAATTAATGAAGCTTTGAAAATTGATAAAACAGTAAAAGTACTACATCACACAAAAGGAGTCGTATTGGCAAGTATGGCATTAAAAGAAAAATCCATAGAGATTGCAAGGAAAAAACTCGCACAATCTGAAAAGTGTTTTCAATATGGAATTTGTTTAAACAAAAATGATGCCTATAGTTATCAATGTCTTGCTGATTTGTATCTAGAATGGTCAAAAAAATGTGATACTGACGATGAAATAGCGGAATATATAGCTAAAGCTGAAGAGACCATTACAGAAGGTCTAAAAAATGTAAGAAATCGAGATTCTCTTTGGATTGTCTCTTCGAAAATTCAAAAACATTTAGGAAAGAATCCAGCAGCAATTAAATCTCTACTAAGAGCAATAGAAGAGAAGCCAAGTTCAATTATTCCAAGATATTTATTAGGGCGCTTATATAGAAAAAATCAACAACCCGAAAAAACTATTGAAGTTTTAGATTATATAATTAAAACATATAAAGATGAATTCAGATCTTTCGTTGATTATTCATTAGCTTTAGTCGAAACGGGAGAGTCTTATGCAAAAGCTATAACATATCTAAGGTTAAGTACACTATATGGTTTAAGTGATCCGAGATTTATAGCTACTTTAGGGGGAATGTTGTATATGGATGGCAAATTTACTGAAGCTGATGCAATATTTCAACGATGCATTCAGAGAAATTTTAATTACAATGAGCAAAATGAAATTAACTATTACCCGTTTGATCCGATAAATTTTAATTCTACATTTTCTTTGAAGGGTGTAGTAAGAAAAGTGCAAAATGGTTATTCTTTAATTCAAGCTGAAGGTTATCCCGTAGTAATGTGTCCAGCTTCGAAATATAGGGGTTTAATATTAAAAAATAATATGAGTGTTACTTTCGAACTTGCATTTAGAGCAAAAGGACCAATCGCAAAAAGCATCAAAGCTGAATAAAAAGAAATCGTAGTGCATTATGATTATGAAAAATGGATTGAACTATATTAAGGGTAATGAAATTTAAAATATTATATATTGATAACAGAATAAAACGAGTTTATATTTATTTCGATATATTTATTTCGGGGTTGCAATGAATTATTTACACTATGACTTAAATTTACAAGCGAACGATGTTGTTGAGGTTACGCTTGATATGCAAGCAAATGTAAAATTATTAGATGAATCAAATTTTTTAAATTATAAACAAGGTCGTCAATATAAGTATTACGGTGGACTAGCTACAAAATCTCCTTCTAATATAGTCCCCCCTCATGCAGGACATTGGCATCTAGTTATTGACCTTGGAGGTTATCCAGGTACCGTGAAAGCATCAGTAAGAATAATTAAGAGATAAATGATGACAAATGCAAAAAATCAATCTGATTATTTGCCTGAAATACGAATAGGTCGTATTTGCACTTTAAATGTACACCAAATATCAGATGAAGAACTTACGCAGTTAGAGCAGGGGCAAGGACAAAATATATTTTTAAATTTAGCTGTAAGCATCTTGTCAGTAGCCATATCATTTTTAATTGCATTGTTCACAACAAAAATTGAGTCAGATCGCACTTTTATTGTTTTTGTAATAATAGTATTTATGGGATGCATCTCCGGTATAACATTTCTTATTTTATGGTGGTTCGCAAGGAAGAAAACTAAGAAATTAGCAAAATCAATACGAGAAAGAATGCCACCTGAAGGAGAGCAAGAAAAACTAGATTGGTCAATAAAGTGATTTTTAAAAGAATTGGTACTAACTCAAAAAGAGGTGAATCATGAAAAAGATGGTTGCAATAATTACAGTAACAATGATCCTGTCTTCAATTTTGTTATCAGTCTCATGCTCAAAGAAAGAAGAAGTGATAAAAATCGGCGCAATTTTGCCACTGACTGGAGAGGCAGGAAAATATGGGCAAGATGCAAAAATGGGAATGGAGTTAGCTTTAGAGTTAATAAACAAAAACTCAAATGATCAAAAAGTTAAAATTGTTTATGAAGATGACCAATCTGATGCAAAAAAAAGTGTATCTTCATATAAAAAACTTACTAGTTATGATAATGTAGGGATGATTATAGGTACCATGACCAGTTCTTCTGCCCTTGCCGTATCACCCTTGGCAGAAAAAGATAAAGTAATCCTACTTTCTCCTTCAGCTTCAACTCCATTATTAACAGACGCCGGCGATTACATTTTTAGAAATGAATTATCAGATGATTTCGGTGGATTAATCCAAGCTGAAATGACAATTGATTCCCTTAATATCTTTAATGTTGGTATTTTACATATAAATAATGATTATGGTGTAGGCATTATGAGGTCTTTTGAGAAAACATTTAAAAGTTTAAAAGGAAAAATTACTGAAATTGAGTCGTATACAACGGGAGAAAATAATTTTAAACCTCAATTAAGCAAATTAGTATTGTCAAAACCTGAAGCTATTTTTCTGATTGCTCAAAAAGAATATCCACAAATTATAAAGCAACTAAAAGAAATCAACTCAGATATCCAAATAATAGCTACTCCTGTATTCGAAGATAATGAGATTATAAAAGAATTAGGTTCAGTTGCGAATAATATTATTTACACATACTATGGAGATTTTAATAAAGATAAAAATGAAATCATAATTGAATTTGAAAAAGCTTTTGCTAATAAATTTCACAAGGAACCAGGCTATTATTCGGCTCTTTCATTTGATGCCGTTAATATTTTGTATGAAGCAGTAAGGAGAAACAGAAATAACAATATAGATGAAATTAAAAATAAACTTTATGATATTTCGAATTATCATGGTGTAACAGGAACTACAACATTCGATAAGAATGGTGATGTAAGGAAAGCAGTTACTCTTAAAACTGTATCTAATGGAGAATTCATAAAATGGAAGAAGAAGTAGCTGATGTAAAAACTCAAAAATTACAAAACATAATTTTACTTTTAGTTGATAGTATTCTATTTATTGTAACGGGATACTATTCTACTGCTTTTTTTAAAGTTTTAGATATAAATTTTATAGATGAGTATTCTCTAATATATTCTCTATGTGCAACTTCAGTAATTACATTTTTAGGGCATTACTTTGTCAAAAAAGCAGACATTAATAAAATAATAATAGAACCTATAGAAAAATTTGTAAAAAAAAATATAGATGAAAAATTAAGCGAATATCAGCTAAAAAAGATTTTTTCTGAATCCATTAGTGAACAATTAGAGAAATTAACCTCTATTGCATCGGAAGATCCTTTTTTATTTTACAGAAATTTAGTAAATGAAGTATCGAGCATAAGAGATTTTGTGACCCAAGTAAATAGTATTACTGAAAGGAAGATCCAATTTGAGCTTTTTAAATCTCATGCTAATTTGTTGCAAGATAAGAAATTTATTGCTGAATTTAAAGTATATTTGAAGATAGGTGAAATTTTATCTAAATTACCATACTTAAAAGAAATAAAAATATTGAATGTAACACCTCCTTTTGAGTGGGATAACCCTCTTTATTCGTTTGCTAGACAATATGGCGATGAATTGAATAAATACGCATCTAATACTTATAATAAGGATATTGTTCGTTCAAGAATAACGATAGTAGATAATTCTGGAGAATTGATAGATGTACTAAAAAAAGGTATTGAATCATTTTTGGAAAAGAACGGACTAAAATTGTCATACTATGAAACACTCAAAGATAATTATTCTTTTGAAGAGAAAAATGAAGTTTTCAGAAAAGTTTTGTGTTGGTTACAGTATAAGATCTCACAATATTCAAATAATATTGATAGTAAATATTTGACTTATCAAAAGGAATTATTGGATTTTTTAAAACCTGGGAAGAAAGATTGTGTAATGTTTAAAGAATTTTATAATAATTATTTTAAAAAGGATGAATTTCTTTTTCTATCCAAAAATATTTCAGCATTGATCTTAAATAATTTTATTAAAACTCAACATTCTGATATAAACAACGCATATTATTTAATTATTGAAAATTTAATAGATATGGATAAAGAGTTTATACGAAAATTCAATAGAGAGGAAGGCCAGTATATTTTTGAAACGACAACAAAAGAGGAATTTATTTATTTGTTAAAAATTGATAATAGTGACTCACTAGATATTGTTTTAGTAAGCATGGAGAGAATAGATAATGTAACACAATCTATATCTGATAGTTTTTCTTATAATATATTAGAAAAAAAGATTACTAATAAAAACTATTTTAATAAATCGATACCTGAATGGGGTAGGCTAATAGATTTAATGAAAGATTTGGAAAAAGATTTAGATATAAAAATTGGAGAATAAATGCAGGATGGGGAAAAAAATACTATTCTAATTACTGGAGTAGGGATTAAATTAGCAAGAAAACAATTTAATAATGACTTTTCAGATATAATCATTATTAAAGGAGAAAAGTATAAACTAAATATTGGAGCTGCAATAGCCAAAGTTCTTCTACAAAATGGCTATAAGGTAATTATGGTCTCAAAATCACTTGAAAAATTAGAATTGATAACAAGGTACTTTCTTGATAATCAAGTATGCATACCTTGTCAAATTTCTACTGCAGCGGTTGATTTATTAAACGAATCTCAAGTTGAGAAATTTATTGAATCTTTACATCCTGAACAAAATATTTGGGTAGTTCATTCTGTGGGATTGAATTCAAATATGTATGAAATAAAAAAGGATAACCCTTATTTGCCATTTGATAAAATAAAATTGGAATTATTAAATAAAGAGATTGAGATACCTGTAAGCAGTTTACTATTATTAATGCGTTACTTGCAAGGAAAAATTTCAAATCAGAAATTAACAAAAATTGTCATTATTACATCGATGAGTGCAATAAGGCCTTATATTTATGGCTATTCTCACTGCGCCGCAAAAGCAGCATTACATAATGCAACGCGTAGTTTAACTTTGGAGCTTAGTTATAATTACAAATCAGTCTTCGTTAGTGAGATATTACCTGGTATTGTTGATACGGGTATGTATGATTCTGATGAAATAATAAAAATTGTATCTGAAATTGGAGAGACTTTTGGGTATAGGAATACGAAAAAATATACTGTTGATAATTTTCCGATTATTAAACCATCCGATATTGGTAAAGCAGTATTATTTATATTTGAATCAAATAGCCACATTCTTTCAATTAATCTTGTAGCGCAAAATCAATTCCCTCATTCAGGTGCTTAATATTGATTAAATTTATAGTGATTATATATTCGGTGATATTTTATATTCAAAGTAAAAGAAAAAGATGAAAAATTTAATTTTATTATTTCTTAGCATAATTACGGGATCAGTATACTTAAATATCGCTCTTAGTTTCTCAGTCATCTATTCAACAACTCGGTTTTTCCATTTTGCTCATGCTGTTGTTTTCACATCAGGTGCGTATTTTGCGTTTCTTCTTTTTAAGATTTTAGGATTACCGATAGCATTGTCTATTCCTTTGTCAATTGGATTGTCGATATCGCTTGGATGTCTGATTGAAGATTCAATTTATAAGCCTTTACGGAATAAGCAAGCATCATCTATGGTTTTGCTTTTGTCATCTTTGGGATTATATATTTTTCTCCAGAATATGGTTTCAATGTTTTTTGGAGATGATACAAAGTCTATTCGTACGGGTGAAGTGAAGAAAGGTTTGAAATTCTTTGATGCGCGGATTACTCCGATTCAGATTACTACGATTGTTGTTGCGATTATTGTTACTATTCTCATTGTTTTGTTTTATAAATATACTCAGCTTGGAAAGGCTATGAAAGCGGTTTCGAGTGATAAGGAACTAGCAGAATATGCCGGGATCAATACGGATAGGGTAATTTTATGGTCATTCGCTGTCGGTTCGGGACTGGCTGCTCTTGCGGGTATTCTTGTCGCTTTGGATGTTGATATGACTCCTACGATGGGAATGAATGCTCTGCTTATGGGTGTTGTTGTAATGATAATAGGCGGCAACAATATAAAAGGGATGGTGCTGGCTGCACTGTTGTTAAGTTTTGCCCAGAACTTCGGAGTATGGTATATAAGCTCGCAGTGGAAAGATTCAATAGCATTTATAATTCTCGTGTTGTTCCTTCTGTTTAAACCTGAAGGATTCTTCGGTAAAAAGATGAAATCTAAATCTATCTAAGGTTATTTTATGTCCGAGTTACATCTTAAATTAACGAGTGAAGAATTAAAAAGATATAATTTAATGATTGAAACAGTCTATGTTTTGTTAATGTGTGACGAAAGAGCCTTTATTGAGACAGATGAAAATGGCAGGAATACAATTTCTACATCTTGGTTGTTGAGTGTTCAACCTTTTGTTGAAATGTTGGGTTTTAACCTTAGTTCTTATGCACAAGGAAGTATATCTGCTAATCGATTGTTTTATGAACTTTTAAAAGATAATTCTTTCAATAATTATAACGAAGTTAATATCATTTTTGAAAGGTTGAAGAATTTAATTTCTTTACGAAGAGATGATTCTGCGCTGAATAGCACTAAGCTTTTCGGTTCATCTTTTGAAATACATGAACCAAGAGGTTTAAGAGTTCATAGATTATGTAGGAAAATTGATGTGAGCTTAAGGCATAGTTCTGCGGCTTTGTATATTCTTAGCAGGGAAAATGAAAATAACACTTTATCGCCAGAGTTGAAAGAGTCATTAGATTCCTTTTATTCAGATGCACTAGAATACATTTATAAAGCTGGGGAATGGAATAAAGATGAATTAAAGCATGTTACTTTATCGTCAATTATTAAATTATGCGAAAGTATAAATTTTTCTAATCATGATATTATTAAACAAAATTTTTCGAATTTAAAAAAGAGATGTGAATCACTGCTTTTAGAAGATAACGATTGCATTGTGAATAAATATGGTAATTATTATTGGAATTTACCTGAAACAAAAAAAAATACATTTCAAAAATATGAATATTATATAAACCTCTTTGTTTTAATACAACAACCATATTTGATAGAAAAGAAAGAAGCTCAAGGAATATTAAAGCGTATGATTAAAAATAAAGTACGAGTTTGCGATAATAAATATTACGGAATTCCTTTACATGGTCCTGAATGTGAAATGGAACTGCAGCCTGATTTCGGTACATCAAGTTCAATTCTATATCTTTTATTGTATTCAATTATAAATGACTATGGCGATATTAATTGGAAAGAGTATTGCAAGGAAGAATATAACCATTTATTGAAGTTTTGTTTATATGCATTTGATAAAGAGGAATATTATTTACTCGCATGTAATGAGAACATTGCACGTGCATTGTTTTTGCCATTTAAGAAAATATCCGAAGAACGTCAAAAACAGATAAATGAGTTTATTCAAAATATAAAGGACAAAATTAATAAATCAATAAACAACGGAATCAAATTAAATAAAATTATGAAAAAGATTGAAGCCCCAAAAGGTTTAGAAATTGTTAAGGCTATAATTATTGACAAATGGCAAATAAATAAATATTGGACAAAAAAAGATATTCCTTCAACAATTGATTATTCAGAGTTCGGAGAACTACTTGCCGGATTGTTTTGGGGTACTATAAAAAGCTTAGGAAGGTAATTTGATCTATCTGGTTCACATATTTATTCTGATCGGGATTTATGTAATATTATCAGTTTCAATGAATCTGTTAGCAGGATTTACAGGTATTTTGTCAATGGCGCAGGCCGCATTCTTTGGTATAGGGGCTTATGTAGCTGCTTTAATGGCATTAAACCTGCAAACTCCGTTTTTATTGAATATTGTGTTTGCTGTAATAATTACCGGAGCATTCGGTGCATTGGTGGGTATTCCATCGCTTCGGATAAAAGATGATTATTTTATAATCGCGACTTTTGCTTTTCAGATTATTACTTTCAGTGTATTGAATAATTTTGTCGGGTTCACAGGCGGCCCGATGGGATTACCGGGTATCCCGCAGCCCGTTATTTTTGGATTAGAGATCTCTGATCACTGGAGTTTTCTGATCTTAACTGTCATTCTCGCTTCTTTATGCTATTATCTCTCTCAAAGAATAGTTTCATCTCCTTTTGGTCGTACATTAAAATCTATAAGAGAAGATGAAGTATTTACCCAGTCGCTCGGGAAAAATGTTTCTGCGATCAAAGTAAAAGTATTCATAATAAGCGCCGCTATCGCCGCGGTTGCCGGAGTATTATATGCGACCTATATAACTTATATAGATCCTACAAGTTTTACGGTCAACGAATCAATTTTCATTATCTCGATAGTGATCATCGGAGGATCGGGAAATCTGAAAGGTTCCGTTGTAGGCGCGGTTGTTCTGGTGATGCTACCCGAATTACTCCGTTTCGTTGGACTTCCGAATTCAATTGCCGCAAATATCAGACAGATGCTATACGGCGGACTGTTAGTCGTATTCATGTTCTGGAGACCAAGCGGATTTATCGGTGAATATTCCTTTAATAAAGAGACGAAAGATGCTGAAGATAAATAATTTAACGAAATATTTTGACGGCATAATAGCTCTCGATGATTTTTCAACAAGGATAAAACCGAATCAAATTACAGGTCTTATAGGCCCGAACGGCGCAGGGAAAACCACGCTGTTCAATGTGATTACCGGATTTATAGCTGCCGAAAAAGGTGAGATATTATTAAAAGAAAATCCGATTCTCGACTATCCGTCATATAAAATAACAAAAGCCGGTATAGCCAGAACTTTTCAGAAATTACGGCTGATAAATCAAATTTCGGTTCTTGAAAATTTGCTGTTATCATTTCCCAATCAGCCCGGAGAGCAGATAACCAATGTGTTTTTCAAAAATAAAGCAGTAAAATCCGTTGAATCTCAGAACAGGAAAAGAGCTCTGGAGTTATTGGAATATGCGGGGTTAGCAGACAAGAAAGATGATCCTGCAGGAAATATGTCTTACGGACAGCAAAAACTGCTGAGTATTATCTGCTGCCTTGCGACAGATGCTGATTTACTGTTATTCGACGAACCGATAGCCGGGATAAATCCCGAGATGACGAAGAAAATACTCTCAATAATAGAAGAATTGCCAAAGAAAAATAAAACAGTGGTGATAATCGAGCATGACATGAATTTCATAAAAGATATATGTGATACGGTGATATTTATGGATGCAGGGAAAAAGATCTGCGAGGGGACACCTGATCAGGTTTTGAACGATAAAAGAGTAATTGAAGCTTATCTGGATTAAAATGCTGGAATTAAATAACATACAGAGCGGTTACGGGAAAAAACAGGTTCTTTTTGATATATCAATGAAAATTGAAAAAGGCGAGATCGTGTCCGTGATCGGTCCTAACGGTTCAGGCAAATCAACGGTGCTGAAAGTTATATGCGGAGCATTACGCACCTGGAAAGGCGATATTTTATTTAAGAACAAATCCATAACTAAAAGTAACATCTCTCAAAATATAAGATCGGGAATATCAATTGCACCTCAGGGAAATAGAGTATTCAACGAAATAACCGTGAAAGACAATCTTGAACTCGGCGGATTTTTCCTTAAAAAAGATATTCTGAATAACCGTATAAATGAAATATATAAGCTATTCCCCGTTCTCAGCGAAAGGTCAAATCAGATCGCCGGAAAATTAAGCGGCGGAGAGCAGCAGATGCTTGCTGTCGCAAGAGCATTGATCCCGGAACCTGAACTTCTGCTGTTGGATGAACCCTCTCTTGGGTTAGCTCCAAATTTGCTTGACGATGTATTTTCGAAGCTGAAAGAGATCAATAAAAAACTCGGGATAACAATCGTAATAGTAGAACAGAAAGTTAACAAAGTACTTGAAATATCAGAAAGAACATATTCAATCAAGCTCGGAAGGTTAGCCTTTGTAGGCAAATCCTCCGAGCTGATCGGGAATAAAGAAAAGCTGAAAGAACTGTTTTTGTAGAGGCTGCATGATTGAAGAAAAAAATATACATGGCAAACAAGTTTTTATAGTTGATAAACATAATGAAGCAATCATTCCTTGGTCAAAGATTTCATTAACTCAAGAAAAACCTCCTGTTTTGATCACTCTAGATCATCATACGGATACGCACGAAGCTTTTCTCGGGTATGCGTTTTCTGTGCATGGAATGAATGAAGGTCAATGCAAATTATTAAGATTGCAACTTTGCCGCGATCTAGATAAGAATAGTGTTATTTCAATAAAAGAAGCTGTAAATAAGTTAAGGAATGACGAGCAAATTGATGCGGCTATTCAATCTGATATTTTATCACACTCATTTTCAATTCATTACAATGGAACTCGATCTACTTTATCAATTGAAGAAGAAAATTATTTTCAGGCTGATAATTTTGATCGCCTTAGTGGCAAAATTACAAGTCCAAATCCACCATTTAGTTATAGAAAACCAGAAAGAAAGATTTTTATCGTACCGCATGAGTGTGCTATTGGCTGCCAAAGGGGGCCACATAACGATGATTGTACTATAGATCATGCAAATCAAGCTATTGAAGATATCTATCTTGAAGATCAAATATCCAAAATCAATATAATGGGCACAACATCAGGTTTTGGTAGAATAGATGAAAATAAATACATCCTTGATATTGATTTAGATTATTTCCAAACTAGAAAATCAATAAACACAAAGGCAACGAAAGTGTTTTATGGGTTGATAAAAAATTCTTTAGCAGTAACAATAGCGAAGGAACCTTCATTCGTAAAATCATGTAGACTAGAGGGTGAGACGATTGATTATGAATACTTAATACAAAAATTGATCTGCCATATTAATAATGCGTTAAAGTGAGAAGCTGTAAGAATTGTTTTGTGAGGAGGCAGTATGGAAAAAGAGATTGTTTTAAATGATTTTAAAGATTTACACGAAGTTGTTCTTGAATTTGGAAACAGAATAGTAGTTTATAGAGGGCAGAAAGACATAAACTGGAAGCTACAACCAAAAATTGGCAGATATAGATTGAAAGGCAATGATCCAATAGCTGCTGAAAAGAAAATTCTCGGTATGTTTCAAGCACAAGCATTGCCCTATATTGAATTTATCCCTCGTACAGATTGGGATTGGTTGGCTATTGGGCAGCATCATGGATTACCGACCAGGCTACTGGATTGGACAAGAAATCCATTAGTGGCAGCATATTTTGCTGTTGAAAAAAAATGCGATAACGATAGTGTCATTTATGCCTACAGAAATAATGCATATATAAGCATTATAAAATATAAAGATCCTTATATTATTGATTCAGTTATACGATTTATTCCCAATCATATTACACCAAGAATTACGGCACAAAGCGGTTTGTTTACATGCCATCCTGATCCATCTGAAGATTTTAGAAAAAATATAGAGGTGTTTAAATTGATAATTCCTAATAAAAGAAGAAAGAAATTTAAAGATATCCTCTATAAATACGGTATACATCGAGCAAGTTTATTTCCAGGGCTTGAAGGAGTATCAAGTCTAATTGAGTGGATGAGAACTGATATTTATTGATTTGTTAAGTTATAAATATTTTGTTCAAAAATATTTATGTACTAATTTATTTGCCTTACTAGCCATCTTGACTATTATCAATATTTGAATTATATTTGCAAATATTGTGTTTAAAACGGAGTGTGCAATGCTAATATCTTTCAAAGTTGAAAATTATCGTTCGATAAAAGAACCAGTAAAAATTGATTTTAACACTGTAAAAAAATTTGGTAATAATGATTTACCGGTTAATTCATTCAAAGTTGGGAATGAAAATTTATTGAATAGTATAATTCTTTACGGAAGAAATGCTTCAGGGAAAAGTAATCTATTACGGGCAGTCGATGAATTTAAAGATATCGTGTGTGATTCAGATACATTTAAACACGGACAGCTTATTTTAGAATACATACCTTATGAATTTGATTCTGAAACAAAGAATAAACCAACTACTTTTGAAGCTGAATTCTTTGGCGTAAAAACATTTATAAAATATTTGTACTCAATTTCGTTCAATTCGTATGAGATTGTTGAAGAATCACTATTTTTCTATCCACAGGGTGTGAAGACAAAGTTGTTTACAAGATCATTTAATAAAATAAATTATGGTGACAGTTTCAGAGGGAATAAAAAAGAGATTGAAAGCAATCTATTAAAAAATCAGTTGTTTTTAAGCAAATCCGCTTCAAATAATTTTATATATCTGGATGAAGCGTATTTGACCTTAAGTACACAATTTAATATAGCTATAAATAATTTTGATTTTGTAAGCATAAATATGATAGAAGAAGAAATAAGATTAAACCTAAATGATGAGAAATTGAAAACAAATTTGAAAAAACTTCTTCAATGCGGCGATACAGGATTAATGGATTATAAACTGGGTGAAAAAAGTAGTAATCATTTAAGTTTGATGGGTACAATTGCGACTACAAGATTTTATGATGAAAGTAAAAATAAAGATTATGATATGAGGACAGTCCACAGAATGTTTGTTAAAGGGAAAGAATCCGGACTTTCTGAATTAGATATTTCTGAAGAATCGCTTGGTACTCAGAAGCTAATAACTTTGGGAATGAGAATAATTGATACACTAACTTTCGGAGGCGTTATGGTGATTGATGAAATTGATAAAGGGCTTCATCCTTTGCTTACCAGAATGCTTATCAAATTATTTCATAGCAAAAAGAATAATCCAAAAAATGCTCAATTGATTTTTGCTACTCACGACGGTACTTTAATGGATTTGGATTTATTCAGGCGGGATCAGATTTGCTTTATAGAAAAAGAATATGAAGGTAATACAACAATTACAAAGCTTAGTGATTATAGAGGTGTAAGAAAAGGAATTCCATTGGAGAAATGGTATTTAAGTGGTAGATTTAAAGGTATTCCCGTAATTAATGATGTCGAGCTGGAATTCTAAATGTCTATACCTGTAAATAAACGGATTCTTATATTGACGGAAGATGAAAAGTCTTCAAAATATTATTTTGACGCTTTTAAAAAAGATGAAAAATTGAGAAGAGATCTTGCTTCTGTTGATGTTTTTCATCCAAAAGATTACAGTCCTCTAGGATTGGTGAATGATGCAAAAGAGAGAAAGGACAAAGCAAAAAGAGAACGAAACAAATATGATGAAATCTGGATAGTGCTTGATAGGGACGGGCATGCTAATTTTGCTCAAGCCTTAAATACAGCCCAAGCAAATCAGATTAATGTAGCTCTTTCGATTAGATGTTTCGAGTACTGGGTTTTATTGCATTTTGAATATACTACAAAAGCATTTCATAAATGCGATAATATAATTAAACACATCAAGAAAAATCATTTAAAAGATTATTCAAAACTGTACTGTTGCTATGAAATACTTAAAGATAAAGTTCAGACTGCTATAAAGCATGGGGAATGGGTCGAGAAGCAGTGCCAAAAAGATATAAATTCAGGCATAAAAACCTATGATCTTGCGGCTTATACAAATGTGCATCAGTTAGTAAAAAAATTGATCAATCCTAAGAAGTATTTTTGTTGAAAATTCCTATTTCTTGACAATTCCTTATTCTTTTCTTATATTTGGCGTTCTAAATGATCACGGCTCGGGTGCGATGATAATATCCATACTGGGCGGTGATTGAAAACAAAGGAGAAACAGATGATTTCCAAAGAAGTAAAAGCGGAGATAATGAAAAAGTACGGAGCGACTCCGACCGATTCAGGCAGACCTGAGGTTCAGATCGTGCTTATCTCAACAAGGGTTAAAGAACTTACCCAGCACCTTATCGCGAACAAGAAAGATAATCACTCAAGAAGAGGTTTGAGGCTGATGCTCGGAAGAAGAGGAAAACTTCTTAAATATCTGAAGGATTTGGATATTGCGAGATACAGAGCTCTGATACAGGATCTTGAACTGAAAGACAGATACTAGTTTATTTATTAGCCCCTTGCACAGGGGCTTTTTTATTGTGCCAATATTCAAAAATATCTTTCGCGATTAGAGCGGTCGTGCTTCCGTGCAGGCCGTGCTCCTCAAATACCGTCACGGTTATTTCAGGATTATCAAAAGGGCCGTAAGAAGTGAACCAGCCGTGATCTTCTCCCTGTGAATTCTGCGCCGTGCCGGTTTTTCCCGCAAAATCAATTATGTAGCTTTTTGCCTTGAACGCCGTTCCACCCGGAGTATTTACCACATGATACATGGCTTTCCGGATCGTTTCAATTATTTTCTTATCGAATTTGACCGTATCAGCGGCAGCGTTCCCGTAATATTCGAAACTGCCTTCGTCACCGGATTTATATAAAAGATGCGGGATGAACCTTATTCCTCCGTTCGCTATCATCGAAGTGTAATTCGCTATCTGCAGTGGCGTGACGAGCATTTCCCCCTGTCCGATCATAAGATTCGCGTACCTGCCGGTCAGGTCGCCCTGTATCCTTTTTGTATAATATTCCTCGGTCGGGATCAGGCCTGTGCGCTCGTATTTAAGGTCAACTCCCGTTTTTTTACCGAGTCCGAGCCCATCCATAGATATTTTCCATTTATTCAGGTCTATTCTGAGTGCGATATCGTAAAAATATGTATCGCAGGACTGCATAAGAGCCGACATAAGGCTGACATAGCCGTGACCGCCTTCTCTGTTCCAGCAGCGTATATAGCGGTTCCCGATCTGCAGACCTCCGAGGCAGTTCACTTTATCGGTTATGTTCTTTATCTTCTGATCGGTTGCAGCTATCGCAGTAGCCATTTTTATTACCGATCCGGGAGGGTAGAGTCCCATGATGGCTTTATTGTAAAGCGGTTTGTCGGGATCGTCGGACCATTTTTTCCATTCTTCCTTCGATAATATTTTGTTGAAAAGATCAATCGGATAATCGGGTTTGCTGGCGAGCGCTAAAATCTCTCCGGTATTGCAGTCCTCTACTACCGCCGTTCCGCACTTGCCTTCCAGAAGTTTTTCCACGAACTGCTGAAGCTCAAGATCGATCGTCAGGTAAAGGTCTCTTCCTTTTACAGCCTCTTTCCATTCCTCTTTCTTATAGTCGGAGATCTTGTTGCCTTTAACATCCTTTATCTCTTTATATAAACCTTTCTGACCTCTCAGAAGAGTATCGTAAACATATTCTATGCCTTCTTTTCCTTTAAGATCGCCGTATTCTATCTCTTCGGTAAGTTCTTCTCTGTCCTTTGCCTCGCCCAGGTAGCCTATTGTGTGCGGAGCTGAGCTGACGATGAACTTTCTTGCCCATTCTTTTTTTAAATATATGCCTCTATATTCCTTGCTTTTTTCCGTAATTGTAGAGTAGATCGAGAAATCAATGTCCCTCATCAGCCTGAAAAACCTGTCTTTATATATTTTGGGACCGGATAATTCCAGAAGAAGGGAGTCTTCAGGTATATTAAGCCTTTCCGTAACAAAATTAATTGACTTTTCATTTTTTAAAAACTGCTCAGGAATTACATAGAGATTATAGGCGTACTGATTATCCACGATTATGTTTCCGTTCCTGTCGAAGATCCTTCCTCTTGAAGGCTCCGTCACTACAGTTCTCACCCTGTTCAATTCAGATCTGACCTTAAGATCCTCGTCGAAATGCTGAAGATAAATAACTCTCGCTATTATAATAAGGAAGAAAAGAAGCGCGAAATAATAAAAGGCTTTAGTCCTGGAATAGTTCATCTTATTTTGTCGGCTTAAAAGTTTGAAGTATGACAGCAACAGAGAGCGTATAGGCAGCGCTGGGAATCATTACCGACATGATGTTTTTTATAAACGGCATCCCGGAAAGAGTAACTGCATAAATAAGAAAAGCGGAGAGAGAAACGGCGAGAACATAGAGCGTTGTCCTTTTATATGCGGGAACATAAATAGAATTCCTCTTATAGAAAGCGGTAAAGAAGCAGATTATAGAATATGAAAGTGAGGTTATGCCAATTACATCGCCGATTAGTATATCAACTGTCATTCCGGTAAAAAATCCCCAGAGAACCGTTTCCTGAGGTTTAGGTTCATTTAAAGATTTTCTGATAAGAAATATCAGAATAAGGTCGGGTTTTATATTATATATTGAATAAAGACCTGAAAATTTTAAACCGATCAGGATAAGAAACAAAAGAAAAACCGCATATCTTATATAACCGCTTATCATTTGGGTTGTTTCCTCAATAAAACGAATACATCGGTGATCGCGTCCATGTTCTGTGAAAATTTGACCCTGATCTTTTTATTTATCGTTGCAGATGAATCTGAAACTGAAATCACTTCCCCTATAAGAAGGTTTGGAGGATAGATGGAGCTGAAATCTGCTGTATATATACTCTCGGCTTCGAAAACTTCAGTTGTTTTAGTGATCTCTTCGATCCTGGCTACTTTCATATCAAGCGGGATCAGTATTCCGTTTGCTCTGCTTTTACCCGTTCTGACGGCAATCTTATTCGAAGGATTAGAGATCAGTTTAACTTTAGATATTTTATCCCCCGCGTTTATGACTACGCCCACAACGCCTTTTTGGGAGATCACGATATCATTCTCTTTAATATTCCTTTCCGAACCGGCGTTAATAAGAATGGTCTTGTTATAACTGTTCGGATCAATTCCGGCGATACGCGCGTAAACGAACTCGAAAGAATCCGGGATCTCAATAGAAAGCAGTTCCTTGAGCCGCAGGTTTTCGTCATATGCTTCCGCAAAAGAATTTTTCGCGGTCTCCGTTTCGATCAGCTGTTTTTTAAGCACGATTATCTCATCCTCGAGAGCTCTCTTTTCCCGGAATGAAAAATAATCGTAATTTATTAAGCTGTAGGCGTCAAGTCCGAATGATGAAAGAGTATCGTTGAAAGTCGAATCGTTAAAAGCAATAAAAAATACCGAAACAAGTACCGATGCGAAAAGATATATCCATTCCCTGTAGAGCTTATATTTAGGAGTAGTTTTCATCTATATTGTTCCATGAAGAACAATTTTAATCGTTCAGTAATATTTTATAATATTTATTCATGTCTTCAAGAACTTTTCCTGTGCCTCTTACAACGCAGGTAAGAGGATCTTCGGCCATGATAACGGGCAGATCGGTCTCTTCCTGAAGTTTTTTATCAAGCCCTTTGAGCATCGCCCCGCCGCCTGTCAGGACAATACCTCTGTCTCTGATGTCGGATGATAATTCGCCGGGCGTTTTTTCCAGAGCGCTTTTTACAGCCTGAACTATTGAATTTACGATCGGAGCCAGAACGGTTCTAATCTCTTCAGAATGAACTTCCGTATCTTTTGGAAGTCCGGCGATCAGATCTCTGCCTTTTGCAATTATCGTCAGTTCTTTTTCAAGAGGGTATGCGGAACCTATATCGATCTTGATCTTCTCGGCAGTTCTTTCGCCGATAAGAAGTTTATGTTCGCTGCGCATATAATCCATTATCGCGTCGTTCATCTTGTTGCCGGCTATCCTGATCGAGTTCTCGGATACGATACCGCTCAGTGAGATAACAGCGATCTCCGTAGTTCCTCCTCCGATATCGACGACCATCGAGCCTTCAGGCTGATCAACGGGAAGTCCTACGCCCAGTGCGGCAGCCATCGGTTCGGAGATTAAGAAAACTTCTCTCGCACCGGCATTTTCAACCGCGCTTCTGATTATCCTTTTCTCGGATTTTGTTACGCCCGACGGAACGCAAACTATCATTCTCGGTCTTCCGCCGAAAGCGCCTGTCTTTATCTTTTTAATAAACTGCCTGATCATTTCCTCGGCCACTTCATCATCGTCAATAACTCCGTCACGCATGGGTCTGATAGTTCTGATAGTGCCAGGAGTTTTACCTTCCATGCTTCTTGCCTCATAACCGATGGCGATGACTTTTTTAAGCCTTTCATCCCAGGTGACAACGGACGGTTCATCAACGACTATGCCTTTTCCTTTAACATAGATCAGCGTGTTCGCCGTTCCAAGATCAATGGCCACATCATGAGAAAAGAAATTAAATATTGATAAAAAATCCATGATTTATCCTATAATTTATTATTAATGTCTGAAATGCCTGTTTCCGGCGAAGATCATCCCTATTCCGAGTTCATCGCAGGCTTTGATCGAATCAGCATCGTTCTGTGAGCCGCCGGGCTGGATAATATATTTTATACCGTAGCCTGCCGCGGTCTTTACCGTATCATCAAAGGGGAAGAACGCGTCGCTTGCCAGAACGGTATCTTCCGAAATAACTTTTTTAAAATAATCCTCGAAAGGAATGTTCAGACCGAGCGAACGGTATTCGTACTCAAGATTTTCACGCGCTTTCGTGATCGCGAGTTTTCTTAAAGAATCTACTCTGTTTGGCTGTCCGGCACCCATACCGAGCACCGAAAATCCGAGAGCTGTTTTTCTGCAGAGGACTATCGCGTTCGATTTGGTATGCTTGCAGCATTTATAGGAAAATTCCGCCAGTTTAAGCATATCTTCCGGGAATTTTGATTTTGTCACGGTTTCAAATTTTGAAAACAGCTGATCGTCAACGGTCTGATATAAATATCCGCCGTCGATTCTCTTCAGGTTAAAATCTTTCGCTTTTTTCGAAGCCGGAATATCTATCTGAAGCACCCTTACATTTTCAAAATTCTTCTTTGTAGTAATATATTCAACGGCTTCTTTCGAATATAACGGAGCTATAATGACCTCAATGAATTTTCTTTTGATCTCGCTTGAAATCAGCTTATCATTCTCTACTGTGAATGACAAATGTTTGACATCGTCGCCTCTGAAAAACCTGAGAGCGTCCATATCAAATTTCCTGTTGAATGCAACAACCGAACCCATGGCCGAGATCGGATCCGAGAACCATGCGGTTTCAACGGCTTCCCTTATATTCTTTCCCGTTGCCGCTCCGCACGGATTCATGTGCTTGATAACGACCGCGGCAGGTTCATCGAACTCAAGAACAGTATCAAGAGCGGCCTGTGAGTCCATATAATTATTGTAGGACATCTCCTTGCCGTTTATCATCACGGCGTTAGCCAGAGTTCCGGGCATGTTCTCTTCGGAAAAAAGTTTCCCTTTCTGATGAGAATTCTCGCCGTATCTCAAAACTTTTCCGTCTTTTAATATGACGGTTTTCTTAAAATTATCATTAAGCCTTTTTTCAAGGTATTCCGAAATGGCTGCATCGTATTTTGATGTTTTCGCGAATACTTTTAAAGCCAGATCCTGTCTAAATTTCAAAGTGGTACCGCTGAATTCGTCATACTCTGCTATAAATCTTCCGTAATCGGCCGGCTCAGTTATCACGGTAACGAATTTATAGTTCTTTGCGCCGCTTCTAAGCATGGCAGGGCCGCCGATATCTATATTTTCTATAGCGTCTTCAAGAGATACTCCCGGTTTTGCCACGGTCTGCTCAAACGGGTAAAGGTTCACAACTAAAAGGTCGATCATTCCGACGCCGTTGTCGAGAGCCTGCTTCATGTGGCTCTCATTATCCCTGACAGCCAGTATGCCGCCGTGAACTTTAGGATTTAAAGTTTTAATCCTGCCGTCCATCATTTCGGGGAAGTTCGTCAGCTCGGTGATCTCTTTGACTCTTATGCCTTTTTCTTTCAGCAGTTTGAATGTTCCACCGGTTGAAAATATTTCAATTCCTTTTTTATCAATATATCCGGCAAATTCCGCAGCGCCTGTTTTATCAGACAGGGAAATGATCGCCCGTTTTACAGCAATGGTTTCCATAATTATGCTCTTTCCTCAAGTAATTTTATTGCCTCTGTATAAATTTCATGCTCAATCATGAGAACTTTCTTCTGAAGACTTTCGGGTGTTTCATCAGAGTTTATCCTGATCTTTTTCTGAAGAAGGATTTTCCCGTGATCATATTTTTCATCAACGAAATGAACCGTAGGTCCCGAAAATTCTTCTTTTGCTTCAATTACAGCGGTGTGAACAGCCATTCCGTGCATGCTTTTACCGCCAAATTTCGGAAGAAGGGCAGGATGTATGTTCAGGATTTTTCCGTGGTATCTTTTAACTATCTCTTCAGGGAGTTTTTTTAAATATCCGGCCAGAATGATCAGATCAATTTTATGTTTTTCCAAAAGTTTGAACTGTCGGTTCAAGAATTCTTCCCTTGAAAGTTCAGTACGGGAAATAACAGCGGTCTCTATACCGAGTACTA
>Ga0066600_10000029_pt1 | contig 49952 bp, 67 predicted proteins | sample Lowcelwee11metaG_FD_59486 | JGI IMG/M metagenome (GOLD analysis project Ga0066600, IMG submission 59486) | Freshwater pond sediment microbial communities from the University of Edinburgh, under environmental carbon perturbations - Low... | ecosystem: Environmental > Aquatic > Freshwater > Pond... | reverse complement strand
CCGGCGCTCATTTTCACCAAGGCGCCGTCTATCATTGAAACATCATTCTTCCCCGATGCTCACAAGCTGCGTATTTCAACGCCCGGCGCTCAAAACCCGGATGACCGTAAGACGTGGACAAAAAAGGATGGTTCTGGGCTTCAGATGAAGCGCATTCGCCGCATGGAAGACATTGAGGGAAAGCAGTTAGATCCAGATACGATCTACATTGCATCGTTCCATATCCTCGGTAACTGGAGGGGTGACAAGGCTAAGCGCACTGAAATGACGGACTACAAGAAGGCCGTTATCAATCCGCTCCGCGCGCAACTGGCAGAAGTCAAGTCGAAGCGCACGCAAGGACTGGACTCAAAAACAGCAGCAAGGATCAAACGAGAACTGCAAGAGGCATTTGATACCAGCCGTGAAATGGTCCACTACCGAAAGCTCAAAGAAGACTGGGAGAAACTCAACGCAGATTACTTCAGCGAAATAGGCAACAAGTTCTCGATCATCGTCAGCGATGAAGCGCACGGATTTAAGAATTATGATCCGGACGATATCGAGGACGGCGCGTTGCAAGCCTTCCGGGGAATGGTGCTCTACCGTTATGCCTCGCGGGGCATGTTCTCCACTGCAACGGTCATCGACAAGGTCGAGCACATTCGCTATCTGCGCGGCCTCGGGGTCTACAAGACCGAAGAGCAGTACATGCGCATGATGGCCAAGATGGGCTTCAAGTGGTCGCCCCCTGAATACAAGAACGACACACTCGTGGCCAAGGGTGGCTTCTCGCGCGACGAAGCCATGCCGCCGGAGTATGTGCTTAACAATGTCAGCAGGCTTTTTGAGAATCTGACCATGGCCGGCACGATGATCAAACGTGAGTTGTCGCTTGACAACTTCACGGCAGAAAACGTCATGATCGGAGGCGTTGGCTCATCGGAATCCGAGCGCATTGCCGTAAGCAATGCCTCTGACATTCTAGCGCGCATCGATCATGAGCTCAAGGATAAGAAATCATGCAAGGCGCCAATGGTCAACGAAAAGAAGTTTGCCTTGGAGCCCTTCAAGATTCCGCGCGTGATCGAGATCTGCAAGAGAGAGATCTTGGAAGGCCGGCAGGTGGTCATCTTCTGCACATTGGTCAACGACGCCGGACCTTCATTCAACATTGAGGGCAAAGACAAGCCCTGCTCTGTTGTTGACAAGCCTTCGACGGTGAACGTACTCAAACGTGAATTAGGGGCGCTCTTCGGACCGGATCAGATTGGTCTGGTCACAGGCGTCATAAAGAGTGACGAGGAAACGCTCGGTGATGATGGTGAGGAATGTATCGGCTGCAGCTCTGACCAAGAAGGTGGCCTCGACGGCCTGTCTGACAATCAGAAGCAGCGCAATGACGATATACGCGCGTTTCAAGAGGGCCGCAAGCGCATCATCATATCCACTCCGGAAGCCGGCGGCACGGGTATCTCCTTGGACGATACTGTAGGCAATGCCCCTCGCACGGTGATTCTGATGACTGCCCCGTTTAGCTCCGTTGAGGTTGTGCAGATCATGGGCCGCATCAACCGCGCAAAAACGAAATCCCGCCAACGATGCTACTTCTTGTGGGTTGATGTTCCTATTGACCGCAGGCTGCGTGACATCATTGCCACAAAGTTGAAGATGTTGGGTGCTGCCGTGCAGGGTGAGGTCAAAAGGGTCTCCGTGGAAGAAGCTGAACAGGCCACCGGTGAGACCGTTCAAGACAACACCGACAAGCACAATACCGACCGCGACGGAAAGCGCCGCGAGCACTCGATGAAGAACCTGCAAATCATTGACGGCCGGCTCTTGCCCACGAACCGTCCGTTTGTGCTTACCCACAAATCAAGTCTGACCGGAGAGATCGAACCAGACGGACAGACGCGCGGACGTTGGAGACCAATTCGGATGTTCTGCCTAACACCAAAAGTTGCCCGGGCAACACTCAAAGAGTGGCTCGATGTCAATAAGGGGTTGGCCGATGCGCACAAAATGACGCTCGAAACAGACCGATATGCAGGCCCATACATTCAGGCATTCTACAACGACGAGTTGTGGGAATACCTCTTGAACTGGATGAAGCCCGAAAACACACGCTTTACCATGACGCAGTACGCGCGTCTTGCTGTTGGTGACCGCGTGGCGGCAGCCACCGACATCATGGAAGCCGGCGCAAAGGCCGGTATGAAGGGTACGGTATCCCGCGTGTGGGAACGTAAGGTTAAGGCTCTCAAGGTTGACGACGGCGCTCCGGTTGTTGATGCGACCGGCAACCATGTCTATCATACGCTCATTGACTATCAGGTAGAGTTTGACAACGGCGAACGGGCTAATAACCTTGAAGACTGGGAGATCATGCCCGAGTCTATGTACGTGCAGGATCAGTCAGAATCTCTCTCGGTCTTTGGCCAAGAGGCGAGTCAGGATGTCATCGAGACCATGTCTGATGCAGCTGAGGCATGGCAGGACGATCGACCCGCGTCATTGCCTTACTCGCAACACTCTGAGCCGCGTGCTTTTGTGACAATGCCAACGATTGGTGACGGACCTCAACCGTTAAACCCACCAGAAGCCACACAGATGCGTCATAGCGAGTCCGGAATCACCCGAACGGCAAATGATATGGTTGTCTCACTCGGAGACCGCCTACGCGATCAGATAGCCCAAAGCGGCCCATTCGTTCTTGGCAAGAGAAAACGCAGAAAAGTATAGGAGCAACAACGTGAGCTACATGGAGAATTATCCCCGGCGTAAGTCAAAAGCCGCCCCACCCCTGACAAAAGCAGGGGACGTTGTCGGGCTGCGAGAAGTAGTCCGTTCGTCATACGTTGCATTGAAAATGACGCCCCGCTTTCGTTCGTTCATTGGGCGCGTGCCGGCATCGCATCAATTCAACGTGCAGCTTGTCGGCGGCAAGGGATCTGGAAAAAGTACATTCTCACTGGATTTGGCCAATGAGTTGGCCCGCCATGGAAGGGTGCTCTACACATGTGCTGAGGAGCGTCCGGATAGCGGTACTATTCGCATCCGGGCGAAGATCTTAGGCATCGCAACGCCCAATATTGATCTGCTCGATACCAAACACGTTGATCATATCCGGCAACACCTCAAGGGCGGACGATATCGGTTTTGCTTTATCGATTCCATTAACGTGATCAAGGATGGCGTTCTCAACACGATAGAACTCTACAATGAGTTTCCCAACGTCTCCTTCGTGTTTGTCTCACAGGTCAACAGCGAAGGTGATGCAAAGGGATCAAAGAACGTTGGCCACGAGTGCGACATCGTGATCATGTTCCGGATCAGCAAATCCGACAAATCTCGCTGGGCGTACAACGAAAAGAATCGTTACGCTCCTACATCGCAGGAGATGTTCATTTTTAGACCAAAGAAGGTAGGCCGCAATACTACCGAGACTTCTGTTGGCCATGCGCCGGGGCAAACGTGGAAGGAAATAGAGGCCGCACGCCTGCGGCGAGATGCACGTAAAGTGCGATAGCCAATAACAAGTGGAAGTTAAACGGATGTTAAGCGCATACTATGCCAACAGAACGTTCATGGTTCAAATCGATTAGATCGCATCAGGGCGCTACGAAACGCTGGCGCGAGCTAGCCAAAAAGTACCACCCAGATGTCGGTGGCAACCATGAGATCATGGCCGAGATCAACAGGCAGTATCAGCAAGTCATTGAACGCCTCGCAAGGCCCAAGTCCAAAAAACAGGCGGCCACGACAACAACAACGGCACACAACTCAGCGCCGGCAGACGGCCAAGAAGATGATCCTGCCTCGAGCTCTCAACCGCCGGACCCGTTGTTTGATGATGATGAGTATGGTGAAGTGGTCGATCTTGTGGCCGACATCACTTCTCGTTTTATTAAAGCCGGCGTCCGAGCATTTGCTCGCCGCCGTAGAGCCGCTCGCTAGTAGCGCGCACGTATGGCTATTGGGCAGCGAAACGGAGTGTAATGATCATCATGCCGCGCGGTGCGATCGTAGTGCCTCTTCTGTCTCGTGACTCGTGGTGTCATGGCAATGCGGAGACAACAGCCGAAGCGTAAACGCCGATGTAGTGGACAACGGCAGCCACAACGGCGATGACAACGGCAACTATGACAATGGTCAAAACCGCCAACGCCACTAAACCGGAGAACATGCCGTCAGATTCCTTCTTTGGAGAGGCACTCATTGCTCTTTACGCTCCTCTCTCATCGTAGTATTTGTCTCTGACATTGACCGCCGAGACCTCGCGCAATACATAGCTGATATGCTTTTTCACGAGTGGCTGCAACTGTGCGGCCTTATTACGCAGCTTGGCACGGATGAGCTTGCGCCGTTGGTCATGTTCATCAAACAGCGCCTTATCGCCGGCTACATTGCAGAGCTCATCGGCTTCCGCCAAGAGGTCTAATCCTTCAACAAGTGTCTGAGCCAAGAACGCCATACGTTTTCTGTAGACAGCGTCTACAACCGGAAAGATCAACTTCGTTAGCCACCCGAATGCCTTGTGCATGATGAAGCCCCTTGATAGAGAAGTAGAAAAGTGAAAAAGACAATGATCGAAGACTCAACACCTGCAATAGCCCCTTTAGTCAACGACCCCTTTAATCATCAACGTTGACATCCTGATCTTCATTTTCGTAATCATCACCTGCGGCGTTGTTTTTACGTGATTCTTCCTCGTCACGCAGTTCGAGGTTCTTCGACCGCTCGCGTATCATCTTGGCCGGCATAAGCGCCAGTATCCCCATAAAGCGGCCATTGCGATGTTTGGCAAAAAGGCCAATGCCAAGGGCCACATGCAGATTGTTGACAATGCTGCGAACAACAGAGGCCACGCGCTCACTGATAAAGACATTGTGAGCGCGCGCCCGGGCGCGGTCATCGGTGGTATCATCCCATTTCTTCATCATCACCCTGTTGAGTGAATCGATGTAGTAGTAGGTTGTATTGTGCTGCATGGCGATGACCTCGCCCGTAACGTCATCGAATCGTGCGTGCTGCCATGCGCCCAAAGACTTGCTATCGAGCTCTTCAACCGCGCGCGCGATTTCTTCAAGAACCAGATCGATAGTTGTCAGCGCCGGCAGGATCTCACGAGAGGCATATTCGGCAGGAGACAGCATTGCCAATTCTTGATTCTGTTCTGCTTGCTCTGCGGCCCGGGCACTCTTCGGCGTCTTGACACGTGGTGGTGACGACTTTGCCTCTTCTGCGAGTTGTTTGACCACAACATCGTATGGCGATTCATTCTTCATGCGCGCCGTATGACGTTTGCGATGCTGCTTACCCGGTAGCACCTTGATCACGCTGTGTGAGAACTTCGGATGGCTCATTCAACATTCCCTTCAATGGTGTTGATGAAGGAACGTTGTTCCTCATCGTCGTTGTTTTGTGCTGTTGTATCGCGCAGTTGGTTCAATGCAAACTCAAGGGAAGCGTTGCGACGCTCAAGTGATGCTATGGCCTTCTGATGTTCTTGTTCTTGGCTAGCCATTTTCTCCTCAAGATCCCATAGATCATTCTTGGCCTTCAGTAGATGCTTGGCTGTGTCCATGCCGGCGGAAGAGTCTTGAGCATGTGTTGCCGATGCTGCTGCCTTTCTCTCGCGTTGCTCATCGGTGCGGCCGCTATGATAGGATTTGGCGCACGCTTCTCGCAGTATTTTCTCATGCTGCGATCGTGCGATGAAGTTCTCTCCCAACAAATCCTTTACATCCGATGGAAGCGGAAAGAACATGTCAATTGAGAGTGTCTTTGGGCTGACGTATTGCCATGACCGTCTGAGGATCCATGCCTCTGCCGCCGGCCAGCGCCACTGTTCATATTGCAAGCCCAGCAGCTCCTTGTAAATCCCTACTACGCGCTTCCATGGAACAACAATCCCCCGGCAATCGATCAGACGAATCCGGATATCAGCCACGCGCCGGGCAAGATCTTCGGCGTAGGCCGTGTTCTGCGGCAAGCCCAGAAAAACATAGTATGCCTCTGCCAGCCGTGCCACGGTATCGCACCATTCTTCAGTGGGATAACGTTGCAGGTCGGGGTCTTTGATGTGTACGACAGCGTTCATACGCTTACGTGTGATTTCAGAGGAAGAACGTGACATTCTGTTGAAAAGGGGCTTGTGTTTTTTGAAAGGGGGCTCTTGCATGCCGGCGCATGCTGTCACCGTTGCTGCTGCCAATAGCGAACGGTGTCTCGCACCACTCCAAACTCAGTTCGGGTCCTCATTGCGCGAGTGGTGCGAACGAGGTATCCATGGGGCTTAAATACTTCAACCGGCACTCTGTCATCATCTTCGATTTCGCCCCCTTTCGAGGGGCGATACGATGGCGGCAGGTTTATCCCTTTGGACATTTGCCCGTACGCTTGGTGAATAGCATCAAGGGCTACCAGCGTTTCCCATTGGGAGAGCATTTCGAGCGTTGCCACTTGCGTCACTGTGTCGGGCCACTCACGGTGGCAGAGCCAGCGCGTTAGGATGTACTGCCACCACATCGTTGCAGTGAAAGGCTTGGTGAGGAAGCCCCACCCCTCGGGCGAGAGCATGTCGCAGCCATCACACGTACCCTGAATCTCACCGGACCCGTTCGTTACCGGAACGTACCCCAGAAGACGGCTGATCCAGTGATCACCGCGCCGGCGGTAGAGATCCGGATGCTCATGCCATACGATAGAAACCGCATGGACCTTGTCAACAAGGGCCTTGGGCACAACCATAGCGCCAACACCTTCCGAGATACTTCGCCCTGTGATCGACGGCGTCCTACCCTGATTCTGCCATGGCCACGGGTAGATCAATCGCCTCTCCAACGGGTCTGACGGCTCAGGGTCAACGGCCCACGGGTCCGGGGTGCCAACGGTGAAACGAGGCCGGCTATGGCTATCGCTGAGCCCCTCAATGGCATCCTCATCGTGGGGAGGCCACCACGCCCCAAGCGGGTAGTGCGCGAATCGGTGGGACCCGTGGTTGGCCGGCGCGGTTTTGTTTTTTCCCCGCACCCCTTTTTCAGAGAATAGGATGGTATTAGGCATCTTGAGAACTGTTAGAACAATTAGAACTCTTATTACAGGAGCTTTAAGACTGATAGGGTTGTGAAGAGTGGTATTGCAATACATTGCAGGTATCTGATACCCCTCTATGCGCTACGTTGTTGGTATCTGACCAAGGCGGATATGGTGAATGTTCGTTGTTTTGCAGACTGACCAAAGCAGACTGGTTGTCACTACCGATTTCCCCAACGGTCGTATGTCCGTTTGTTGACGCGATCGTGGCATCGGTAGGAGCTGCAGTAGTAGTCACAGACGTAGGTACAGACGTTGCGTCTGCACCACCTTCCTCTTCATGAGTGGCCGTTGCCGCGTGTGTTGGCGCAACGTCGCGAGGTTGAAACGCCCGGCGAATAGCCTCTTCGTGGGCCGCTGCCGCTTCTTCTTGGTCCATGGCGCCTAAACCCTCATGGTGATCTTCTGATTCATCAGCGTTTGATTCTGACGCCGCCGTGTGCTGACGGTGGAGCCCGTCTTGCTCGATCTCGTAGAGATGCTCTTTGTGGTATTCGGCGAACGCCAGAAATGCGTGATTGACCGATGACACCAGATCACTGGGGTGATCCTTAAAGGCCACGACCATGCGAGAGAGTTGATCCTTCCATCCTCGTTTGGACGTGAGTTTCTGCTCCTCGGGGATGCGAGGCACGAAGACCACGTTGTTGTCGTAGGCAATGAGTTTCTCACGGACAAGGTTCTCGACGCACGCTACAATGCGGTCCTTCGAGATACCTGTGTCGTTGCACATCTTACGCCGGGTGATCTCGTAGATCCCCGATACGGTCATGTAGCTGTTGCCAGATAAGAAGCGGTAGAGGTACTTCTCATCGATCATCAGGTCCGTGTTTTCGAGCACGTCATAGATGTCCGACCGTGACATATAGGTCTTTACCATTTCTCAACTCTCATTCTCAGGTTCATATCATGTGGGGCGAAAAACCGGATTACATTCATCCACGCAATGCACATACGTGTTGCGCGAATGATCTTTGGTGTTCGTGAAGACATATCGATGGTATGCCAGAAGGCGTTGAACTTGTTGACAAGGGCGAACCTGCTCGAAGGTCTCCACTGCCTCGACTCAAGTTGATTGAGAACGTAGTAGTAGGTCATTAGCTCAGCGTTTGCGTCAACGGCTGAGTCATAGGATGGCCACAAGAGCCACAGCGATGCCCTCTCGAAACGCAGTGCGAGCCTGATGCACGTCTGTGTCATGTGTAGCCTTCTGGCCGTGGCAACAAGAGCAACGCCGCTAGTGGCTACAATGAGTGCCAGTGTGTAGATCAGCATGAGCCCCGGAAGGATGATGCCGCCCGAGATCCAAAGGGCAAACCGGGCCTTGATTTGTAGCGGAGGTCTGTTCACAAACACCTCACCTGAGTGTATTCCTCTGCTTGTTGCTCAAGAGCGTCGGCAACGGCGAGAATGGACTGCCCACGGTGGCGAAGCCCGGCGATGTACAATTCAAGATCTTCACGGCTCGACGCTACCCAATAGCCGGAGCTGGAAGCTATAAGCCATGGCACGCGGCATTCACGGCGAATGACATTGATCATCTTACGTACGCGCGCGCCGTCGCCCTTGTAGTCTATGCCCTCGTCAGATTTCAAGCATGTTGTCAGTTGCGCAATCGTTTTGCGTTTGTCGATGCCTTCGCACCGAGACAAGATTTTGCACAGCGCAGGAACAAGGGTTTGCGTCTCATATTCGCGCAGATCATGTGTCTGCTCATCGAAGCCGGTGATGCTCATGGGTTCGTCCTCCCCATTGGAACGAGAACCTCTGGCCTAAATGCAATACTATCGGAGCTCACCAATTGATGGCCTGTAAGGCTATACCCGGCAAATGTTGCGGTGTGGCAATAGATTGCTCCGCGTTGCAGTTGTGATCTATGGACGTAGTCATTGTCCATTGCAAGAAGCCTTCGCACCTCGACCATTGCCACGTATGCCGCGTTTCGATGCGATATGGCCATGACGGACACATCCCTGAAAAACTCCACCTCATCGAAGTGTTGATTGAGGTGTTTTATCACAAACCTTTTGAAGATGATCTGTGTACGCACTGCGTATTGAGCAATCGGAATCATATCGGCCAGCCGGACTTCGTGATTCATTCCGGATGCGCGCAATTGATCGTTAACCCTACGAGCAACATTCAATGAACGGTGTTCGCAATACTCCCGTTGCGATGCCGACTTCGACGGCTTCTTCCTCTTCTTCTCCGGCCCACCTTTTGAGTAATTGTCTATTGACGGGGCACCGTGGTCATAAAACGCTCGCACGGATGATGTCTTTTTCATAGACATTGTCCTTTCAGATCTTCAGTAGCGTTGTTCTCCGGCGCACTGCCTTGAGGGCCTTCGTAGCTGTTACTAGCGGGAGAGTACCCATAGTCATCGACGCAAGATTTCAGCGTATGAACAAAGCGTATCACCTGTCCAACGACTAATCTCCAGCCTTCGTTTCTGATATGCTCGTTGATGCTTACAACGAGAGCAAAGCCGCTCATAAGGTAGAGCGCAGACGCAATTGCGATGAACCACCAACTATCAAACTGTTGTGATAGCCATCCATGAGCGTCGCCGGCATGATCTAAGAAATACAGGGGAGCCAATACGACGACAATGGTGCCAAGTGTGCAGGCAACGAAGCTCTCTACGCTGCGCTTTACTGCGTGGTTGTTAACGCTCAGTAGTGTGGTCTCTACATGCTCGCTAAGTGCAAAGAGCTGAAAATTGTAGTGACGCATGAACATATCTTCCTCTACGAAGAGAGCCCAAACAAGAAACACAGGATAGGACGATCGTTCACGGTCGAGCGATTGATATCTTGGCGATTCGTGCTCTGCTACAATGTCATCGTCAGCAGATATCTTCATGTATACCGAATCGGCTAAAAACCTCATCTCGTCAGCAGTGCTCACCTTGCCAAAGTGGTCACGCACAGAATTGATCTTGAATGATGTTAGAACATCAAACAGATATTCTTTGAACTGGTTGTACGAGGTGATTTTCATAGTTCATCACTCGCATCGCTGAACCGATCGTCGAGTTCTTCTTGCTGCTTTATGACATTCTTCAAATACTCCTTCCGACCGTTGTAGTCGCAGATCATCATGGCGGTTTTGATTTGCATGTAGAGCACGCCGGCAGTGAACGGGTGGTCTTTTGTGCCGCCAAATGTCAGGGGCTTTGTCCGCTCGATAAACGCAGCTAAAGCATTGACTCTACCCAAATCCAAATAGGAGTTCAGTGCTCTTCGGAACTCATCGTGCAGGGCATTTTCATTTGCCGGAGTCCACAGCCACTCCACCGAATCGTTTTGCGCCTCCGGATCGTTTCGGTTCGGACTTTCATTGGTGATCGTAGTCACTGAGCACCTCTCTTGTGGTTGGTGTGTAGCTCATCAACGTTGCTTCCCTCTGGCACATGGGCCTTCTTCTCGCGGATCTCTTCAAGGGCGATGCGGTAGTCATGCTCACCGACGAACGTGCGCAAGGACCTAACCCAGTTCAGGCGCACATACGCCTGCCCGGCGCCCAGAAACTTGCGTGAGCGGATAAACCACAGTGAGCGGCCGCAGAACGCGGCCAGCTCCGTGCGTTTCTTGTCACAGATCTCCATAAGCTGAGTGGCCTCATCGCCTGTGATGTGCGAGAGGTCCCACTCTGAAAGCATCGTAGGAACCGAGATGCTGTCATCTGCTGGCACACGCCGGTGATTGAGTCTGTCGGCCTGTTGTTGCCCGTCATTTCCCGGATTTCGGGCCCTTCGCGCCTTGCTCGTTCCGGAGCGTTTTCGAGGCTTTTTAGCCGCCGATTCTTTTTTCCCGGATGACATTACTTGGGCGCTCGAGCTCTGATCGCCGTGATCAATTCGATCAACTCGATCAACTTGGGCTATTGATGTTGGGGGGACCATGGGGGTACCCCCACGCCCACCCCCCCCACCGGCTACGGCGGGTTGCTCTTCCACACGCGCGCCTGAGCGCGCGCGCGTATCAGTACCCTTAATGATCCCAGATTCTTCCATTATTTACCCGTTTTCTCGTTTTTGCGCGTTTTATTGCCTTCCGTGAAACACTACCGGAAGTGTTCCGTGAGTGTTCACGAAACCTGTTTTATGGGGGCAAAACGATGTTTGAACCCTCATTTTGTACGTAGTTATCCTCTCCGGAAGGGATTATTACCCTCCCGGAAGCGTCACGCAACACGTGAGGCGTGTCCTCCGGCGCAGCTTTTTCTATGTTTTGATCACTGGCATCATTGCCGGTGGAGTCATTTTGGCCGTGTGGCTCTTCTTTTGACTCGTGCTTTTGCTCATCATTTGGCACTTGTGGTGGGGTCACATCTTCGTTGAAGACCACTCCATGGCCATCGAGCAGTTCCAATGAATCGTTATTGATCCATAGCGGCAGCGGATTGACCCACAAAAACTGATAGCTAAAGCGCAGGGGATCAACGATAACGCCCCCGGCCTGTAGTGTTTGCCGCTCATGTGGCGCCCAACGGTCTTCTCGTACCGACTTTGCTTGATCGAAGTAGGGCGTTCCGAAGGGGGCTAGGGCTTTACTTGCTGCGTCATCTCTGGAATAGCCGGGCACGGCAAACGTGCAGAGTGTCTTACCGATCTGTTCGTGGAGTCCAAACCATGCCGGATCGCTGACAAGCAGGATGTTGCGCGCATAGATGCGCCCGTCGTGGTGGCGTGGTGACTTTCGGTGGAAGACGAAGCTGGCAATGGGTAGTGCCATGTTGATACTCTCTCTACTTCAGTTGATTTTTTTGAAAGGGATTGTTTTCTGGTGGTGGCGCTGGGCATTCACGTGAGCTTTAGCTTTAGGCGCTTCGCTTGCGCTCTCGCCGCCCGATCCTATCAAGGATCTCATAGGCCTGAGCCGTCGGAGATTTGGGGATGGGCGCTAGACCGACGGTAGGTTGATCGCTGCCATAGAGAGGCGCGCCGTGGTGTGCGGCTTCCACTGCAATGGTGATAGAGTTGACATAGTCGTCGCACCATTGAAACGTTGTGCGGTACTGTCGGCCTGTGCCAAGGCGCACGGCCTTGAGTTTGCCTTGTTGGATCAGTTTGCGCACCGACGCGCACCCAAGGTCAAGGTATGCGGACGCTTCTTCTGCCGTCACCCACCGGTATCCGCCGGCCATGGCCGCAGAGGTCTTGAGTGTGGAGGAGTTGTGGCGTAGGCCGGGACCTCTTCCGGGACTCTGGGCCTGTTGGCTGCGCTTCATGGCACTACTCCCATAAAGCGTTGTCGTTCACTGGTCGAGGCGAAGAGCAATGTCAGGAATGAGGATCCGAAGTCGTGCATCTCGTCATCGCAGCGTTGATCAAGTGCAAACCACCCTCTGGACTCAGTCAGCAGAAATTGCTGATATGCTTTATTGTGTCCTCTTGATCCCTTGAGAAGAGCCCATTTACCGGCATCCGGAACTCGTTTCACTCTTTTCGGCTTAGCTGCGACGGCGTCAGTACCCACTACTGTACTATCGGCAACGTGGGCTTGTCTTGGCGATCGAGAAACCGAGGCAGGATCGGGGCTCTTCTCAACGGAAGAAGGGGGGGCTTGATATTGTTGCTGTAGGCTCATTGGTGTGGGTAGCAGGAATGAGCCCTGTCAAGCGTTCAGTAGAAACAATGACTGTAGTTTCTCAGTAGATCTGAGTACAGTATTGTGTGTAGGTGGATAGCCGTGTTTTGCCATTACGTAGTGGACTTGCAATCGAATGTGAGTAATTTCGATTTGACAGCCACGCACAAGGGAAATCAGGCTACCCCGGGCAATGAATCAGGCGAAGTTGCGGGAACTAAATGCCCTCCGATCAAGATTGAGGAGAGGGAACAAATGTCCACTTCGCGAGGTGTGGGTAGACGATTGCCGAAGAACATGGTCATCATTGCATTGCAAACTTGCAATGTCGTTGTGACGTGCGAATATACAATGCAGAAACTCATTGTCAAGTCTGCGTATAAATAATTTCAGGTTTGAAATTGAAAAACGGTGTTCTATGCCCTTCTCACGTACTATGATTGGACTCAGGCTGAAAGAATGGGTCAATCATGTTTACCCGACGCAGTTTGATGCAGTTGTAGACCTACTCGTTCAGCCGTCAAGCCTGCATCGGTACTATACCGGGCAAGTGATGCCGGGGGCTGAACAGCTCTATCGTATGAGCAGCAAGGGGCTTAACATCAATTGGCTCTTGACAGGTGACGGACCAATGTGTATTGACGCAACTGAGCCTCGATCATAGCATAACGCGCCCCTTAGGCCGGAAGAAATGGCACGCCCCAAAAAGAAGACACATCCGGGTTCCATCTATGTACGTGGCGGCTTTAGCTCGCGGATCTACATCGAGTATCGCGGTCAAAAGATTGCCACAGGGCTGCGTGATTCAGCCGATAACCGCCTTGTAGCTCAGGAAATGCTCTGGATCTTGTGGAGACGTGACAAGGGCCTTGAGGCCTTGCAGTCACCCACAGCCGTTGAAGCCAGAACGCAGATGCAGGAGGGCGCAAAGGCAAGTGTCGCAGCCGGAACGACCATGGCCGGCATTACACCGGACGAAGCATGGGACCACTACCTAACGCACATGCAGGCGGCAGACCGCTCAAAACGCACGATCACCGCATACAAGGACGCATTCGAGAAGCTGCGCCCAAAGAGTCTTGACGTTAGCGACATCGAAGAAGCCGCCAGAGCCTTTGTCATGTCTTGGAAGGGGTCGCCGTCATCGATCAATATCTATCTGCGCAACTACGAGACGTATCTCAACTATTGCTACAAAAAAGGGTGGACTGATAACCGGCGTGCTGACGTACGGGCCTACCGCCGTAAGGGTACCGAGAAGGTCGTAACGATCCTGACAGATGACGAATGGCAAAGCCTCTCAGAATACCTTACGCAGAACGAAGTATCACACTTTACACTTCTCGTGCATCTCATGTATGAGACCGGTCTTCGCATCGGTGAAGCCATGCGCCTGAACCGCTCACAGATCGTGGTCATCGACGGCATCAGCGTTTTGCGCATGACCAACAAGGTGACGAAGAAGCCAGAATACATACCGGTATCAAAGAGAGTACAAGCACTGTTGAGCCGCCTGCCGGCTACCGGGGCCTTGTTCCCATGGCAAGCGTCAAGCCAGTCGGGACTACTTCGCCGCTTCAATCATGCTCTTGACTCTTGCGGCGTGGACTCAGGCAAGACCGGCTTTCATATCCTTCGCCGGACGTTTCGGCACAGACTTAAAAAAGCCAATGTTGATTCAGGTACTACCAAGCGCCTCATGCGGCACTCCGACCTCAAGACCACGGACGAACACTATACGCTATACGAAACGCACGAGTTGGCTAAAGTCATAGACGAAGTAAACGCCTCGCTCGATAGGCAAAAGAAGAAGCGCAGGCAGAAGAAATAGACATGCAGATAGGGCATGAATTAGATACATGAAATAAAACATACTGCATACTTGCATTGCATCTTTGCAGTTGTTATGTTGCAGTCGTGTGATGCATCCAGCATGTGTTGCGTGTGACTTCCCCCAATTCACTTTGTGCTGCAACCGAGCGAATACCAACCCAACACGCAACACGCATGGATGCTGATCCCCGGGCCGCTACGCTATCGGGGACGGCAAGCAGAAACATGGCGAAGGTTATTCCCCCCTCTCTTTCCCACAATTGCCCCGTCTCCGAAAATGCCCGCCCCCCCTTGTGAACGTGTAATCAACAACGCAGCGCCGCCCTTGCCCGCTATGCCGGAGACTGTGTGGGTGCCGCTGCAAGAAGCCTCTCGCGCGGTGATCCTTGGAATGGTCACCACAGTGGCACCACCAACCACACGGGTACTGGCCCCCGCAAAGCCTTTGCGCATTCCCACATCCGCCGAAGAAGAACGCTACTGCCACAAGTGGGCAGAAGCCAACGGCGTAGAAGTGTCTGTAGCCCGTACATGCCTATTTATCGTGCAGGCCGAACGCCCGGGACTAACCCCCGCAACGTCACACGCAGAAATCGTCAGACTTGATCGGCACATGATGGATATCTACCGGCGGTGGTACTGCTTCGACCCGAGATAAGTGGTGTGTTGGGCATTTTGCCGCATGGCAATGTTTCTACCACCATTCATTCAAAACCACTATGAATACACAGACAACCATCACGCTCTTACTGGCATGCCTTGTCCTGACAACGGCGCCACACGAGTCGAAGGCGCAGAACGATAATCGTGATGCCGCGCCGGGGGGACCGGCGCAAACGCTGTTTGAAAAACGCTACACGAAAGCTGTGCCGATATTCTCACCCTCGGCATGCGGAGCGTATCTGGTGCCGTTTGGATCTAGCGTCAATGAAGCCGAAGCCTCGGCGCGCCGCGCGGGACTCATCGTCACCAACACAGCGGTGCAACAAGAGGACACGTCGATAACGATCATGTCCATTGTTGATCCGGACTATGACGTAGAGATGACCATGGAGTTCGCCCATGGCAAGTATGAAAACCTCGTGGTCTTCTTGCGCGCGCGCGATAGCGTCTATGCAGAAGAACGCTTCACAGAGATAGCACAAGCATGCGACGAAGCGTTCAACAAGGGCGTAGAAAAGGAAGACTGCATCTACAAGGTAGTGTGCCGAAAGACGCACTATACCGTGACGGTCTTTAGAGACAATCTTGAGGTTGTTTTTACCGCAACTGTGCAACGCAAGTAGTGATGCAAGTAGAGATCAGTTTCTATCAACACACGTGAGTACCGTTTATGCTGTCTATTCTCAACGACGCGAAAGTCATCGATCATATCGCGCGCATTTGCCATAGTGTCAACCGCGCATACTGTCAGGCCATTGGTGACGCTTCGCAGCCAACATGGGAAGATGCTCCCGAGTGGCAACGCAATAGTGCCATCAATGGAGTCGTATTTCATCTGGATAACAACGTCACGCCCGAGCAGTCGCACGAGAACTGGCTGCAACAGAAGTACGCAGAAGGATGGACATGGGGGCAGGACAAGAACCCCGATCTAAAGCAGCATCCGTGCATGGTGCCGTACGAGTATTTGCCACAAGAACAACGGGTGAAGGATTACTTGTTTAAGGCCGTTGTCGATTCCTTCAAGGCAACGATCAACGCTGAGCGCGCAGAACAATAACAAGCACCTGAAAGATCAACATGGACACACTCAATGTTGTGTTGTGGATTCTGCTCTACCTCTTAATCGCAACGGGTATAACTGCCCTCGGCATCGCAAAAGGGATGAAGATACCAAGTGTGCAAAGAGCGATGCCGGCTAATGCTGGTGCAATGTTGGCGAAACATCTCATGGTCTTGTCCTTCGCCTTGGGATGGGTTTTCTGGCCATACTTTATCTGGATTCTACTAAGGAAGTTTAACAATGGCTAGAAGAAGCATCGCACAAACATTAGCCCTTATTGCAGCAGCATATGGTATTGGTGGTGGTGGGTTAAATGATGGCATCCCCCGGACTGGCCGCAAGAAGCACGTGCTTGAGCCCAAAGAAATATCGATTGCGCCATCACTTTCTCGATCATCCGGGCACAGGACCAATCCGTTCGCTAAAGCAGAGAAACGCCAGCCAACAAAACGTCGGGGGCTTTCGCGCAAGCAACGTAAGGCCAGAACTGCGGAGTTGCTCCGGAAGCGGAGAGGATGACACAGACATGGGCGCTAAATCAAACATAGAGTGGACCGACGCAACATGGAATCCTGTGACGGGGTGCAGCAAGGTCTCTCCCGGTTGTCAGAACTGCTACGCCGAGACCATGGCAAAGCGTTTGCAAGGGATGCAGCCCAATGGCCGCTACCGCAATGGCTTCAAGGTCACGGTGCATGACACGGATTCCGTGATGGGCATTCCGCTGAGGAAGAAAACGCCAACAGTGTATTTCGTGAACAGCATGTCCGACTTGTTTCACGGGGACATACCTAATGAAGTGATACAACGGATCATGCTCATCATGCGCGAAGCCCATTGGCACATCTTCCAAGTCTTGACAAAGCGTCCAAAGCGAATGATGGAGTTCTCCCACAAGTACCCCATTCCCCCGAACGTCTGGATGGGAACAAGCATTGAGGATGAGACAAGAGCGAGGCAACGCATCTTTCTTTTGCGCGAGACGAAGTGCACGACACGCTTCGTGAGCGCTGAGCCGCTTTTGGGCCACATCACTACCGACATCTCGAAGGGCATTGATTGGGTGATCGTCGGCGGTGAGTCAGGCCCGAACGCCAGACCGATGAAATACAGTTGGGCAACAGCGATCCGAGACCAATGCCATGACAATCGTACTCCATTCTTCTTCAAGCAATGGGGTGAGTTTAACACATTGGGAGAGCGTGTAGGCAAGAAGGCCGCCGGAAGAATTCTAGACGGTCAACTCCACGATGATATGCCAGATCACTACGCCGTCTGGTTTACCGCCAAAGCCCTATGAAATCTTTCAAGAATATTAGCGTTGAACCATGATAAACGAAGCCATTCTCAGCGAGGTCAAAAAGGAACTATCCAGTGCAATGGACAAATTCCCATTCTGGCCAACCGACCCATTCCATGCGCTCGCGATCATTGGCGAAGAGTTCGGAGAACTGCAACAGACGTTCCTAAAGGCACACTACGAAGGCCAGAACGGAACCAACAGACAGGAAGCCGTGCAAGTGGCAGCAATGGCACTGCGTTTCTTGATGCACTGGGAAGACTACGATGTAGCGTCAAAAACATGCATCATGACGCCGAGCAACCCGCGTACCGATAATGTGACAGAGCCATTCGAAGTGCCGTACGACGGATTCGAAGTGAAGAAGATGGAATACATACGTGAGCTTCTTCTTGAACGAGTTGCCAACGTGAATGACGATGACGTGCACAGTAAGGAAGTAGGAAAAGGCTACTGGCCAATAACAGAGCCGTGGTTCAAGAACGACCCTACACTAATGGCTGTATGGTATTGCCATAAATTCGGACTGATCCTCATATCATCGGAAAAAGGTCCGGTTCGTACGATCTCAATATCACATCGTGGCTATGAGGTCGGCAAATGGTTTAAGAATGATAAGGCGTGGGAATATGCGCGTGAGCAAGTAATCAATATTGCCGGCGGTGTTGCTCCAATTGAAGTATGGCAATGGTATGCTGAATCATGGTTCCGACAAGAAATTGGGATAGCCAATGTGTTGCGCATTGAAGATAGAGACGTGTCAACGGAAGAGGGGTTAGGGTGATGATGCCTAATGAGATGAGCCCTAATGAGTTGGCCGATTGGGTTGCTAGTCAGAACGATCGCAACAGCGATATGTGGAATGAAGTTGAAACCCGTCTCCGCGCGATGTCAGGTATGATTCCGAGGCCAGTGGTAGAGCTGCATTGGAACTCCGCGACGATCACAAACAATAGAACTGGGGAGAAGATTGATACGATATCAATGAGAATTCTTCTCAACGGCCTCCACTTGCACATCCCGCAATACTATTCTCAAGAGGAATCGGCTATGGCTGGGTTCGACGCGGAGCAAATTAACACTGCCCTCGGCATGAAGTGGGGCGGCGAGTGAAAGCACTATCAATACAGCAGCCTTGGGCCTACGCAATACTGAATCTCGGCAAGGACATTGAGAACCGTTCATGGTCTACGAATGTTCGTGGCAGAATTCTGATCCATACAGGCAAGCGTGTTGACTTGCTGGGAGTGGAGATACTAGCCTGCAGAGCAAGACCCATTGACAAGTCGCTGGGAAAGGAGTTTCTCAATCCAGAAAATTGGCCGTTTCGTACTGGTGGAATTGTTGGTAGCGTTGAGATAGTTGACTGCGTGAGATATAGTGATAGCAAGTGGTGGTACGAAGGACCGTTCGGTTTTGTGCTGCGCAACCCTATCAGTCTCCCCTTCATGCCGTGCCGTGGTCAATTGGGGTTCTTCGATGTTGAATACAAAGATGGCTCCCTCCAATGAGCGAATCAGATTTCTACCGCGATCTTGGCATGCTTCTACGGTGGCATCGTAAGCGATTAAAGATGTCACAGGGGAGTATTGGTGTGTTGCTTGGCATGAGCCGTGTTTCTATATGCAACATCGAGAGAGGCATTCAAAAGGCGCCAGCATACACGTATGTGCGTTATGGCGGTATCGTAGGTCTCAAACTCAAATGGTCATCGCTCATGGAAGGGGGCGAGGTTGGATAAGCCAGTGAAACTATGCAAGGATTGCAAGCATTGGAGGCCAAACAGTCTCTCGAAGCATAACGGTAATCCTCGCGACAACTTCGACAAGTGTGCACATCCTAAGTGTGTGATCGTAACCGATAGAAAGGAAGTGATACGAGGCTCACAGTTGCAAACAAACAAACAGATGTACTGCTCTATAGCTAGGGAGTACCGCCACTGCGGGACGGAGGCTAAGTATTTCGAACCGAGTATTGACGAGTCACCAAGACTATCGTGGTGGAAGATGTTTTTCAAGGATCTCGGGAAGGGAATGTTTTGAGCAATACAACCATGAACGCGACAATCGAAGTCAACACAGAGCCGAACAATACAATGCGTCTACATCAACAACTCGCAAGCGGGCAACTTGATGATGGCACCGAGTTCCAAGTCATCCAGTGCTTGAGTTCGAATAGCTTGGTTTTCAAATGCAGAAACACCGAAAGTGTCATAATGACAATGGGCAACTTCATTGATATGGCATTGCGTGTTGTTGGCTTGTCGGAATTCGAGAAAGGCACGACATGAAACCAAGCGAGTTATCTGCCGAGCAGTTAGCAACTCTGATTGACGTGACCATGAGATCGGAACATGATGAAACAGAACTCGACACGCTTCTCGTATCGTATGGCATTGAACCAGAAGGAGACGGCTCTATAATCTTTATCGAAATCGCCTGCCGTCTCCGCTCCATCACAGCCCTCGAAGACAAGATCAAGGGTATGATCGTGAGGCCGAAGGTGGAGGTGCTAAGTCATGGCGAGGTGCTGATCAACGGGATGCTTATCGGACGGAACAATGCAGTTAACCAGTATCTGTACCAAGACACTCTCCAAGCCCTCGGCCTGAAAATCAGATGAAAAGACTCGTAAACAAACAACCAATGTCAACCCTCCCGACAGGAGATGGTTGGGCATGGGTCGAAATGCCATACCTCGTAGGCAGTGAAACGTATTATCACTGTGCGCGCAAGCGTATATCGGAGATACGCATTGGGATGCAGTACAATCCTGATCTCTTTACGGGTTGGTCTGAAACGGCCACGATGAAGGAGACAGGATGATTACTGCCACCGAGATATGCACTCGACTTCGTGAGGTCTTTGAACCGAACGAATACGCCATGTACTTCGAGGTACCGACCATGAACAACATGCGGCGTTGTGACGCCCTAGCTGTTAATCTGTGGGCGAGCAAAGGTCATGCGGTGCACGGCTTCGAGATTAAGGTAAGCCGCTCGGATTGGTTGCGTGAGTTGAAGCAGCCGGAGAAGTGCCAGAAGATCATCCACTATTGCCACCATTGGTGGATCGTTGCTCCTCCGGGCGTTGTCGAAGCGTCTGAGCTACCGCCAAATTGGGGGCTCATGGTTGTCACTGATAAACGGGTCAATCGCCCGGTCAAGCGTAAAGCAATGAAAGCCGCGCCACTTGACGTAAACATCCTCATACCCATCCTCAGAAGAGAACAGGGGCACAGTGAGAGAATTGTCAGTGATACCATTCGCCGTCAGGTGGAAGAACGGGTGAAAGCGATCAGAGAAGACTACGCACAAAGGGTCATCGATTTAGAGTCAAGGTCAGTCAGAGACAACGAGTTTCATGCTATGGTGTCGTCATTGATCGAAGATACACGCATGAGGAATATGCGTCCAGATGACATTAAAAAGGTGTTCTCTCTGGCGCAATCCATTGTGTACGCAAGGAGTAGCACCCGGAATCTATCGGAAAGAGTGACCTATGTCTGCCAAGAATGGGAGAAAATAGATCAAAGGCTTACAGAGCTTTGTGAAGCGCTGTTCGCTAGCGATGTAGCAATACAAGGCGAGACCACCCTCGGAATGGAGGGGGGCTCATGAGTAGTGAAACCGAAACACTAGCAGACGCATTGCCCAAAGAGATTGAACGGGTGCAATCGATCATACCATTCTACCGTGATCCCGAATTGAATGGTGCTGGAGAGATCACAGCGAGGATGATGGAATTCGACATTCAGAAAGCACTTGTTGCTATGATGTCGGGCGATGTAGTTGGCATGCTTCAAGCATACGAGCAATTGAAAGGATGGGATGACGTATGAGTTCTATCAACGAACAGCCGAGACAAATACTTGCCACGACAATCTTCATCATTATCCTGATGGTGGGTATGTGTGTGATTATCAGCATCCAAATCCCTGAAGTCGGTCTGGTCATTTGGAGTCTTGCAGGGATAGCTGGATTGAGCTGGATCATAGCCGGCATCATGCAAAGGGGTAATCACACCACAACGGATGAGCCGAAATGAGTGTCAGTCATTCATTCCCGCACGAGTCCCGTCTATGGCCCAACGACATCAGAATATTGAGAGAGAGCATGAATCTCTCTCATTCACAGTTCGGATTACTTCTTGGGGTCAAGAGTAGTGTGATACAAGAATGGGAAGCAGGCCCATGCGAGAGCTATCAAGCATTGCACAATGCGGTTCTTGTGCGCATGAGGCAAAAAATCACACAAATGAGTGCGAAGGATATCAGTGACATGTTGAATGACATTATTCTGTCAACCCTACCTACAAGCTTCTTGTATTGGCTGTTTAGGAGAGAATCATGAAGAGTGAACGCCGCAAGTCCTATACGCAAGACGAATGCAAGATCTTAACCCCAAAAGAGATCGTACGGATTCGCCGCGACCATGGATGGACGCAATCGGTATTCGCCCAATACATGCGTACCACTGTCAGGACTGTGGGTTACTGGGAAAGTCTTGACAGTCAGGTACTGCCCGGAGAATATCACAATGCAATGCTGCTGCTCTTAAGACTTGCATTAAGCGAATCAAAACACTCAGTTCGTGCAGAAGCGCGATACCGCAAAGGACTCGAAGAAGTGTTGCCTCAGATACTGTTCCATGGCGGTGTCTACCATCTGCATATTTTTCTTATTCGGCACTTTAACCCACTCAAACACCAGCAATAGGACTGAACTATGTCAACCGAATCACCATCCCCGGCAATTGAGGTACTGAAAAACTGTATCTCAAGGTTGTACGACATCGAGTCTGAAGAGGGTAACGGCGAAGCAATGGCCAGTATGGAGATCCGCAACGAAGCCCTGAATAGTATCGTGGATGAGATAGAGGCGCTCAAAGCACGGATTGGAGAATTGGCATCGAGTCGGAACTTTGTTGGATGCGCCGAAGAACCGGGTTACGAGGATGATAAGCAAGGGGAAAGGGTCTGTCACATTCAGGCGCACGGATATGAGATTGTCGTCACAGTAGACAAAAGGAACGAGGGTAATCGTGCCCGGATCCAATTGGATGTTGTGCATAAAAAGGACGATGATAGCGAATTGGAAACCGATGGTCTAAGCTTCGCTATTCTCAAGTCCACGGACGCGGCAGGGTGCTATGAGATAGAACTGATGTCATCGGCTGGACATGAAGTAGCTGAATGCTATAAGCAAGAGGCTACACTCAAACAATGGCTATATGCGTTGAATCGGTATGATCCGGATAAGGAAGCAAACAGACTATCCATTGCTCAATCAGCAATGAATGCAATGCTTCCGGCAATCAGTAACCTTCCGACTAATCAAATAGAAATCAAACAATGTTGCCAGACTGCATTGTTCATTGCAGACACAATGCTTGAGCAGAGTAAACAAAGGAGAAGATCATGAGCACAGAGAAGGACCAATCAGACAATGTCTCTCTAGAAGAGATGGATGCCAAAGAACTTGCGAAGCAGCTTATCGAGATGGCGATAACGAGAGAGAACCTACAACATGCCGTTCGAGAATTGCTGAATGAGGCTGGTAAAAGAATTCTGGCCATGGAGCAGGAAAAGACAGATATGCTATCTGTTGTTGAGGTCACAAAGGACACCGATGAACCATACGTTGAAGATGAGTCAGGTGGCTACACGATTCACATCAGAAATATTCATGGATGGAATGTTCGCGTGGGCATCGATAGTTATAGGTACGAAGACGAACATCCGCTCGTACACGTAATGGCATTGCATGATCACGATTGGCCGGAGGACGATGATCTGAACAAGGCGGGAATCGCGGCTACGATTGTAAAAAGCAGAAGAAAGAAAGTGTACAAATTGGAGTTGAATACCTACGAAGGTCACAGCCTGCCCGGAGACAGGAATAACGCCCCCTTAATGAGTTGGATTAATGCTTTGAATAACAATTCATCGCAGAAGAGGCGTGACCTATATGCAGCGAACGTGCTGCCGGTCATATTAACAACCGTATCCAATGTTCACACGAATGGATCAGGCATTGATCATGCCGTTAAGACAACATCGCAAATAGTTGATGCAATGTTAAAGAATGAATCCCAACGCTTGAGACATTGACTGCACGGAAACTGCACGGATAACATGGCAGAATAGAGCAATCCGCGAGCATGTACGATAAAGTGAGTCACATGCCAAAAACACGAGAGCCCCTATCCACAACTGGATAGGGGCTCTCTGATTCGCTCCGCAGCAGGGACTTGAACCCCGGACCCTCTGATTAACAGTTGTAGGGATAGCCCAATAAAATAAGGTAGTTACGAATACGTTGTTGGGAACTGCACGGAAACTGCACGAAAAGAACACATTAAATGCCTTCACTCTCGCCTGAGACAATATACCTACGTGAAGCAACAGTGTTTGCGGTCGAGCGGCTCAAAGGCTCCGGCACATTTGAAAGCGAGGCGGATTGTCTGCGCCATATTCGATCTCTTGCTATAAAAAAGAGGGTCAGTACCGGGTTTACTCTTACCCCGTTCGATGTATTCTACCGGCAATACCAAGACTGGAAGCGATCACCAGATAATGAACATTCCAAAAACCATTGCCGCGAATCACGGTAATCCATTGCATTGAAAAGACTTGTAGATAATAATAGCAAAGTCTCGAATACCTCTAATGGGGTTATAAGTATAGACCGGCCTTCGTTGGCAGCGTACCCCATGGAGCAAGATCATGAAATCCTAAGCCACGACTACGACACCTGCTCATTTGCAGTGACGGGTACGGTACAGATCTCACGTGCAGAAAAGAAGCGCAACAGTTACTCGCTGCGCCTCATCCGAGACGAACGCAAACGGTTTAGCAAATCCCTTCAGAAGCTACCACAGCACGAACGAGATCGTATAAATCGTGCTATCAGAGATCTTGAACGGCCAAAGAAGGAACCGAATAAGTGTCAGGGTATAAAAGCCGCCTCGCCGATACGTGCATCCCGTCGGAAGTAGCACAACTTGTCAGTCAGCGCCTAGCGATGGCTGACGATGCTGCGTTTGCCCAAACGGGATTTACACCACCGGCGATTCTTCACGAAGACGTGGTAACGGTCCTGAACACAGTTAGCGCCCTCGAAAAGGAAGCAAGCCTTCCGATGCCGGCACCCGGCGATGGGCTCTTCCAACAGGTAGCTGATATGTCCGGGGTTGACACAGGGGTTGTAAAACGGATCCTCTCTGCGTATCGCACAACCCTAGCTGAAGGGCAGTCTCAAACAAATCCATCAGCCAATCCCACCACAGATCGAACGAAAACATCATCTGCTTCGGCAGAGAACGCAACAGGCCCTTCCGTCGGGGGCGGCGGAAGGGACGTTGTGTTAACACCGGCGCGGCGCTGGACGATACTCGGGCTCATCCTGATCGCAATCGCAGGCGCAGTCTACGCTGGTAATCAAGCTGGTAAGAAGGGTCGCTAAATGTCTGTAACCGGATATACAAATTCGCTGCATCAATCCCATGCGACCGTAATGCCCCTCTCGGGCCTCTGGGAGACAGCCATAGGTTATGGATCGACGATCCCGCGCGCGACCACGCACAATGACGTTGTTCGTAATGTCTATGTGAGATTGAATGAGGCCGAGTGGATCCGTCAGGGTAGTCCCTTCGTTAAGCGAGTCTATTACAGTGCAGAACTCATCGGCGGCATCATTCATCGGCACCGGGCATTAGTTGTAGATCAAGCCATTGGCTACTACAACCCACTATCGCCGGACTCATATCTCGATAGCGTGCGAGCTTCATGTTGCTCGATAGTTCCATCACGGCACACAACCCGAAAGGTACTCGACGCATATCACGCTAGCGCGTTTGGCACCAATGCCAATGTAGATCCCAACTTCGTGCAACCGCCAATTAACGGACAACCTTCAGTAGAAGCCCAACGCGCCCTTGAACAAATGGACGCGGTAGCTGGTGCCAACAAAGCCAAAACAGAAGCAGAGCAAGCCAAGGATGATGAGTCATGTGGCTTCTTCTGCCAACTGGGAAGACCATTTCAAGCGGTAGGAAACTTCACAACAATCATGTCCTATGCAATCCCGACCGTTGTTGTGGTACTGGCCGGATCGCTCGTCTATGTGTTCGTGGCAAAGGGTCGCCAATTCGATGTGAATCGAAACTATGGTGAGTTGCAAAAGACCATCCGTGTCGTCGGTCCAGACGCAGCCGCAGCCATCGTTAGGAAGGGTAAGTAAAACCCATGGCCACACAAAGTACCGTACAGTTGAGCAATGGCGCCAGCGCCACCATGACCACCAAGCCAATGCTAGCCGGCGATGCGGGTGTCAACAACACAATGCGGGATATGGTCCGGTTGGTACGCAATGACGTGAGCCATCCAGAGATTGTTAAACGTGCACGGGCATTGAAAAAGGGGACACCAACAGAAACGGCACGCGCCGTATTCAACTGGATGTCAGATAACTATAAGTATGCGTCTGATGGGGTAAATGAGTTTCTCACCTCCCCATGGATCACGGTACAGAAAGCCTCACCCTACAAGCCATTCGACTGTGATGATATGTCTATGCTGTTGTCAGCCTTGCTAGAGGCAAATGGCATCGAAACAGCTTTCAAAGCAATCTCGTGGCGAGAAACGGTACCGGCGCATCAATTCTCTCACGTATATGTTTTAGCAAAACTTGAACATGGATGGATACCGCTCGATGGAGTCATGGGCCGTTCTGGTTTCGGAAGTGAACGCTCACCGATCTATCGCTCGTTGATCATACCTGTATCCGGTGCATCACGATCACAAGGTCTCAGCGATGCAGATGGTGCAACCGAACCTGATTACCGTGAAGTAGGTCTGGAGTTTGGCAGACGCATTTTCGGCGGAGAAAACGCCGGCGATGTAGTCAAGGACATGGCTACCCAAATCTGCAAACAAGGTGTTAGAGATGAACTCATGGCACGACGTGTTCCACTGATCATAGCCGGTTGCACAGTTGCGTCCGGATTCGTGGCTCTCGGGTTTATGATTGGCAAACACTCTGCAAAGAAGAGGGGTTGACCAACATGAATCATGCAATGTCTCTCAATGACGGCGCCTTGGAGCAAATGGCCGCAGCAACTCTTCCGGCGAAACTCGGTGCAACGGAAGAGCAGAAGCCGCAAGCAGTACCACCGCCAATGCCAACGAAGGATGTCTTTACGCCCCTGCCCGGAGAAGTCCGCAAGCCATGTTGCGGTGGACGTAGCGGCGGCAAAGACGGCACGATCGTCAATGTGAATGTTAACGCGGGTAATGTCAATGGAGTGCCGGCTAATGCAGATCAGGCGCCCAAAGTATACAACGACTCACAACAGATGTTCTCACAACAGCAACCCGTTCGCGTAGAACGTGTTGAGGTGCCGGTTGATCGTGTTGTCGAGAAGCTCGTTTACAGACCAATGGTAATGGTCCGCGAGAAGCTGAAAAAACTCTTTGAGTACAAGCCGCAAAAGATGGTCTACGAAAAACGAGTAGGACAACAGTACAATGATCAGCGAGCCTCGTTTGAAGGGTCTAGCTCAACAACAAAGACATCATAAGTAGACGTTGAATCACCAATCGACCATAGCAACACCCAAGGCAAGAGCCGGCGATATCACCGCACTGGCTGAGCCATCAACCAAACGTACAACCCGCGTTAAACGACGGGTAACGTGCACGGGTGAGGGTTATGCGCGCGTTGAACGCACTATTACGTCTCGTGGCACGAGACCGCTTAACGGATCAAACTCCACAGTAATGCCCGACGGGACCCGAGTATATCAGCGCAGTGGACATTACTATGCGCGCAGACCGGACGGCACTCTGATCAAAGGCGAAGGAACATACCAAAATGGTGTACCGTGCGATACGTGCCTGACGATCACCACAATGGATGGACTGCCAATACCGGTTGGCCCTGATTTCACAGTGGACTTTGATCCGGCTGTTCCTTTGGAAGTGGAGTTTGAAGCCGCCGTTGTTCCTCCTAACTCGGAGTATGATCCTTTGCCGGGAGATTGGGATAATCCAATCTCCGCCAACGACACATCCGGATGTGTAACGCTGGAGCCTCTGTATTCTGATTCTTCCGTAGCGCTGATGCGCGACGAATTTCTCCGTGCGTGGATCGCTGCCGGTCTTGGCGGAACAGACAAGGAAGCAAAGTTGCCGGAGTTGACTGCCGAAGAACAGGCAGAGTTGACGCGACTCATTCAGGCCGGCAGTAACGGACCTGTAGTTGAACAAAAGATCTTCTGGCGGGAATGGCCAGCATCGGTTGAGTGGGTGCAACGCACAGCGGCTAGAAAGTGCCGTGACTATGTGCCGGCAGGTGTGAAGTCATTTGTATGGTGCGAAGAGTTGTATGATAACTCGGGTAACACCGGAGGAGATGGATCGACGCGGCACCACGGCACATTGGTTGTGGAGATACGATACACAGTGCCGTCGGTAACACTGCCAGACGGAAGTCAAGACCCATACGTATACTCGAAGAATCAACAATACATCTACTCCAAAGAAGACGGGGCAATCGTACCGTGTGACATTTGGGAGTTGATCGAGGACGATCAACCGTATGGGCCGCCCGATACTCCGGACTGGAATCCGCCCGACGTACCAACGGATGGTCCAACACAAGTTCCCGGAACAACAACACCGTCTGAAGATCCAAGAATCACGACAACGACAACGACGCCGCCAATAGTAATTGACCGGCCGGAGTGCATTCGCGTTAAGGACGGTCAGTTTCAATACTGCCCAACAACGCAGTGCGCAACAGATACAGTACCATCGGTGGTCATGCGTCCGCCAACGGTTACGCAGACGACGTACGAATATCGAGCTGTGCCGAGCGGCGGATTCTATGTCACAATGGATGCTACCAACCAAGCGTATTATGGGCTATCGCATGCGTGGATACCGAGCTTCCAAATTGAACGAAAACGATCAACAACCGACAATAGCCAACAATGGGAAGTGGTAACGATTGATTCGTACAATCAAATCCCACAACATATAATTCAAGAAGTGTTGTCGGCCATACCGCTGTACAACGATCAAAATGTTCTCAGCGAGCGAAACTACTGGGAGAGACTTCTAGCAGCGGCGCCACTGAGCGACGAGAGTTATTATGGGATGATACCTCAATCCTACCTGCAACAGCCCACCTACAATACTGGCGTAGAACAACTAAACCCGAGCATTGGGGTTCCAAACACCAATGAGATTGTTGTAGGAACGCCGACAGTATTGCCGTGTTACCCGGCGGCATTATCATTGGAACCATATCCCCAATGGTTCGCTAAAATCGGTACTCATTGGGTGGAGATCGTCGACTGCTGTCCAAAAGTGGAATGCTGTGATGAGTCGCGTAAAGACATCGCCGAGGTAAAGGCGATGGTGATGCGCCTGACAGAGCTGGTCGCGCGTGGAGCGGCAGGAGAGCAAACACCGGTCGTTGATCTCAGCAATATCGAGCAACAACTACGAGAGCTGAAATACAAGCTCGATACCACGCCTGCTGCAACTGCCTATGATGATTCTCGGGTTCTCGCCCGCATAGACACGCTCGAACAGGTAGTTCGATCGACGCGGACCGCCTCTTACGATGATACAGGTGTGCGCGCCGGCATTGAAGAGATTAAAAGGCTCGTAAGTGAGCGATGCCAGTCACAGGCAGTGGCCGCGAACTATGACTCACGGTTTGATGAGATCAACGCCCAGTTGCAAATACTTCTCAATCGTCCAACCTATGTTGATGGTGGTGGACAAGGACCTACTATTGACTATGGGCCGGAACTCCGTGAGATACGACAACTGATTCAGAATCTGAAGTTTGATACTGGCGCAACATATGCGCAGAACTTCGCTAGACTTGAGCAGCTCATTGCCACATCAAGAACAGTGTGCCCATCAACACCGGACTATGCTGAGCGATTCAATGCCCTCGACCGCGAGATAGCAGCCATAAAGAACAGGTCCGTAGCAAACTACGATAGCCAGTTTGCAATGCTCTTGTCTATTCTGCAAGATCTTCAACAGAGAACGCCGACTAACTATGATGATCGGTTTAACACCCTCGAACAATTGATCGCCAACATCCGTCTCACGGAAACACGGGATTATAATGATCGGTTCAACAGACTTGAACAACTCATTAGCGTTATCGCCAGCTCGTATCCCAACTACGGTGAGAAACTCAACGAGATACAGTCACTCGTACGTTCTTTGCGTCTGACAGGGCCAGAGACCGTCATCCCAAACCTTCCACCCCCACCGATAGACGCTCCGCCATCAACACCTGTTCCGTCACCGTGCGGTGGAACAACTGTCAATTGCGGAGGCGCTAATGACGCACGTCTCGATCTCATTCTTGATCGTCTCTACAGCGCGCGCGAGAGTAATCAAATGCCAACAGCCGTTGCTGAGGCACTACGCGACATTTCACAGCAGATAGATAGCCTGCGCTCGAATGTCACACCGTCAACAGATACGCGCTACGACACGCTGCAACGAATGATGCTTGAAGTACAGGATGATCTGCGCAGAGTACAACAACAGCAACAACAGAGTAATGCCGTGACAATTGGGATGACTGGGGCGTATCCTCAACCATCACAATTCCCCAATGACCCTCGCATAGATGAAGTGCTCAGGACGCTGGCCGCGTTGCAGAACACGACCGGAACGATGAGCGCCGCAATGGTGGCACTGGCAAAAGAACTCGACGCAACATCGAATAACCGCGATGACATGCGAGATGCCTACGAGACTCACATACAATCGTTGCGCGAGCAAATCCGCACGCAAGGCGCTGGCTCGCAGACATACGCAGAGCTGCAGCGTGCAGAAGCGGACTATGCCTATCAACAACGTGCCTATGAGAACGCCCTCACAGAACTACGCACCAGAATCAATGCAATGGAAAGCCGCGTGCCGTCAATCACTATCAACGGTGGCTCCGTCACCGGCGGAACAGTGACTGGTGGAACGATGACAGGAGGATCTTTGACAGGCGGAACGATGACTGGTGGAACGATGACAGGTGGGGCTATGACTGGCGGAACAATGAGCCAAGATCAGTCACAAGATCAGTCACAGGATCAGAGTCAGCAATGGCAGACAACAACAAACGATTCGGTCGGGGCTTCTTCAGGACGACCCCGAATGATCGAGCGGCACGAACGAATCATCTATGACTATCCGGACATCGATCCAATGAAGCAGTACGACGAGGAGTGCCCCACAGATGATTGTCCATGATTAGCATACAAACTCGCGCTATGGTGTAACTGGTAACACATCGGGCTCATACCCCGGGGCTCTTGGTTCAAATCCGGGTAGCGCAACAAAAATCCACAACACCGTTTTTGTCACAATCACATTCTTCATTATTCAAGGGTACATACCCATGCCAAGGAATCCCGGTTATCAGACAGGTCTCAATGATGTTTTTGACTTCGTCCAGAACGCAGGTCAAGACGCCATTGACGCTGTTGCAGGTGTTGTAGGAATCGAAAAAGGATCCGACATCGACAAGGCAATTACCACGGCGGCAGGCATTGGCCGCGAGGTAACAGGAGTTGATACAGTCGGTGGTGTAATCGACAAGATTACAGGCGGCGGAAAGACAACGGCAACAACGGCAACGACGCCACCAGCCTCGGGGCCAAGTTTTATCAAGCAAGTCTCAATTCCATGGGCATTAGCCGGTGGCGCTGGAGTCGGGCTTGGTATGCACCTCGCCTTTAAGAAGCTCTGGCTCACAATCCTCTCAACGGTCGTTGGCGGTGTTGGTATCGGCATCGTCGGACCAAAACTCATGGGACCAAAGACAGGAACGGTAGCCCCGAACCCAAGTCGATAGTCCGTCGCTCTCGTCACTCCGCAAGGTGTGACAACGGAAAAGAGCATGATTGAAAACCTAAGCGAATCAATTGAGAAACCGACGAAGGCCGCGCTTGCATCACAGCGAGTAAGCCCCGCCTTTACCGGTCGCAGATATAGAGACCGCATTAGGTATTAGCGCCCCCCCTTCGTGCTTGTGTGCACGCATTGACACATAGCAACCCACGCATAGCCCGCCTTACGCGCCCCCAGCCGTTCTGCAAGTGGAAAGCCACTTACACGCACGGTTCGCGAGTCCGCCCTTGCGCCATGTGATACGATGACATCGTGATGCACTCCGTGTAGTCCCAACCGCCCATGTGCGCCCCAAGGCGCGGGGCTCTCTTGGACCACACCAACTCCACATCACCAAATGGCCGCAAGAAAAAACATGAAGAAGAATAAAAAGCCAACGCCCACAAAAAGTGGGTACGGTGGATCGTATCGCAAAGTGTCGGCAGTAGGGTCCCTCATCGCCGACAACATGAAGGTATCGCTGCTCACAAAAGACAACTGGCTCGACATGCTTGCAGCGGTGGGTGGTGGCGTCTTCTATGTCCTCTTCCCAACGATAATCCAACGCATTGGTGTCAAGGTCAATCCACCAACAGCAGCCGGGCAGGAAGCATCCTACACGGTTCGCTGGTGGGATGTCAACGGCTGGCCCATGCTCGCGCTTGGATTAGGCGGAGGACTACTCGTTGGCGCAGTGATGCGAAGCCCCGGATTCATGGCCGGCGCTGTTGGTACATCCATCGCTCACGTGCTGTTCACAAAGCTCAATGGCACTCTCATTAAGCCAATGCTCGGGATCTATGCCGCACGGCTGGATGCCTCCAGCACATCGTCAATGGGCGACAACTCAGCACTTGACATACGACAAGCCCCTCGCACTCTGCAACCCGGCGCTCAGCTCACACAGATCGGTGGCCGCAGCGTTGTTGTCTATCCAACGACAGAGTTGCCACAGAATGTACGCCTGAACGACAATCACGCGCAGTCGCTTGCCGACAATCACGCGCAGTCGCTGGCCGACAACCACGCGCAGTCCCTCGCCGCTACGATGGCGCCGCACTCCGCCGCACCTACCCCCCCATCCAGAGAAAACCACACAACCGACAATGCATGGGACGCAGATGCATTGGCGGAGTTCATGTAGGCCTGCCGTCAAAACAATTATCCATTTCGTTTTGAGGAGTAACGAATGCCAGACATTCGCCAAGACATCCTGAACTACGGCAAGCCAACAGCCGGCACGCTCGTAGCTCTCAGCCAGAAGGTGCTCAAGAGCACCAAGTTTTTTGAGCCCGGAGCATCCCTTTCACCACAGCGCTTCTTCGACGGGTCTTCGACCCTCGACGGATACTGGAACAACTTCAAGTTCCCGCTGACCGAGACGTGCATGGATATTCTCGGCATTCGCATAACGCACAACTTTGGATTTACGACCGTACCGGTAGACGCTATTGCCGACAAAGCGCAACAAGTGTTCGAGGGTACGTCGTTCCTCAAAGTCAAGTATCGTCAGCGTAGTGAGCGTTTGCGTTACAATCTCTCCATGCTCACAGAGAGCACGATCCTTGCCAATGGCAATGACGCAACGCAGTATGCCAAGCAGATGAGCGTGCATGACTGCGGCTTCTACGTTCTGAAGTCACCGCTTCAGATCGGTGGCCAGCAAGACATTGAGTGGCTCGTTGACATCCAACAAGGCTTTACGCTTGCTGCCGCTGATGCCTTGGGCGATGACGCGCAGTTCGCTCTTCCGAACTCGGGAAGTGCTGAGTATTTCCTTTCCGTCGAGCTTCTCGTCGAAGAAAAGGGCGAAACAGCGATCTGATCGCCGTTCTACAAATCTCTGCAAAGCCCGCCGGCTTCACGTTCGTTGTGGTACGTGTAGTCGGCGGGCAATGCAGGTTCTTTACTGAATACTCCAAGCAGCACACACAACGAAAGAACTATCAATGCTTCATCCAAAGCTACTTGCCCTCATCAACCCGACGCGCAAGTACACATACAAGGCCGATTTCGAGCTTGGTAGTGTGACTACCAATGACGCCGACACTCAGGAGATCCTGATCCAAGACGACAACTTCATCGTTACAGATATCACCGTGAGCGGATACTATCTCGAAGGTGGTGTTGCGAAGAGGATCTTGCCAACGGCGAGCGATCAGGACATGGCGAGGGTTCTGATCAAATTCAGCGGCGGCCAGACCGACATGATGAGTGACGCCATGGACATGCACACGTTCAATGCCGCTCATAGCGGTGAGAATTTTGCGGGCATCCTCTTGCCTGCTCGTACAAAGCTGAGCATCACCGTCAGCAACGAGATCATTACAGCGACGAACATGGCACTGCCCGTCTACTATGAAGTAGCATTTGGCGGATACCTTGCCTTGAGCGCAGGGTCTTCTGATGTTCAACAGCGCCAAGTAGCATACGTGCAAGGAAAGGGTAACTGATCATGGCTAGCTGCCTATCGCCCGAATTGTTCGTCAAGTATCCGGTAGTGTATCCGCTCATCTTTACATCGACGGCGGACTCAGGCTCCAAGTTGTCCGACAACTGGGTAGTCGATAGCAATATCGGTTACATTGAAGAGATGGAGCGCGCCGGGCAGCATGCAACGGCACCGGGATCTAACGCTGTACTGGAGAGTCCATACTCGACACGCCTGAGACCGAACACGAACTTGCAGTCGTTGTTCGCAAAGAAGGGCGTGCCGATGATCATTGAGTCGATTCAATTCGTGGCCTACGATTCGACACTTGAGACACCGACATTGTTAGAACCGGTAAGCACGAATCCCTATCAGGTGGCAGCTGTTGTTGCCGACATGATCACCTCTCAGGCGACGGATATGGATGCCAACATGGCATCGCACTTTCGCAACGGCATTGCCGGCAATTGGCAGCCGAATTGGTTTCGCCCGCAGATCATCGTCAATGGCAAGAACATATTAGCATCGCTGATTCAGACTGAGCATGTCACCGCAGATGGTCACCGCGCACATCGCGGAGACTTGTCAATGGGTCTTGCTCTCCCATGGCTATTAGAATTGGCCATGGAGTTCCCGAACGGAATAACGTCGTTGGAGATTTTTGGCCAAGTGGTACAGTATATCGCACAGACAGCACAAGCGCGTAAGTACGTACGATACCCATTGCAGGCATTGGTAATGATCCGCACGGCCGAGCAGTAAGAAGAAGGAACAAAGAAGCACACAGAGAGACCTCTCTACCGTCCCCCTTTCACATTGGAGCTACACCCAAAATTATGACACCGATTGAACCAGGAGTCACATACGAGTACGGCGTGATCACACGCGACTCAGAAGGCCGAGCAGATACCGACGCCCCGGTGTATCCGCGCAATAGTCAATGGCCCAAACAGTATCCGGGTTCGCACTTCATTGAAAACATGAACGTGCGAACATTTGAGGAATACTTGCAGGTCAACCCTGAAGGGCTGGCAACAAACAGAATCGTCCACTTCTTTGCCATGGATAAAAACGGCGACAAGCGCCGAGTGGCATCCGGTACGCCCATGGCTCAACAGCCCGGCAGCATTGCAACCAACAACAACCCGGTAACGCAGCAGCAGCAAGCCACCTACCCAACAGTAGCACCATTCAACGGAGTACCTGCCGTGATAGGTCTGCAAGACGCGGTGCGCAACGTACCGGTTCACCAAGGCGATCACTTTAATGACGAATGGCGCCGAAATGAGGGCGTTGTCGATCATCGGCAACGGCCGATGAATAGAGCCTATCCCGATTCGGGCAATGATAGAATGTCCGTCATTGAGATGCGTGAGAAAATGGTTGATCTCAACCAAAGGCTTTCCGAATCAGAAATGACAGCGCAACGGCTTCGAGCAGAACTTGATCAGCTGCGATCCGAAACAATGGACAAGGAACGTCAAGTAATCGAAGCGCGCGCGCAGCTACAAATTCAGGAAGAGCGTCACAAAGCGCGTGAGCAAAATCTGATTGAGTCACATCAGTCGGCGATGAATGCTAAGGAAGCTGAGCATCGTCATGCTACCACTATCAGCGACATGAAGGCCGTGGAGATTGCTAAGCAGCAACTCTCTGAAGGACTCTCGGACCCGGCAGAAAATGTCATGGAAAAGATCAGCGCATTTATGCCCGTGATCGAGCCCTTGATGCCGCCTCTGATGAGACTTGTTGAAGCGTGGACAGAACGTTACATCACCAAAATCAGTCCCGCAAATGCGCAGACGAATGTGGCAGCAGCTCAGTCGATGCCGGCAAACGGCCAAGTGGCGCAACCAGCAACGGCCATGCCTACATCTATGATGCCGGACGGATTTGGCGCAGATGAGTTTGTTCCGGGAGGCGTGTAACCATGAGAGAAGCATTCTTTTATGTCGATGTCCCGGTCGCACTCGTTGACATTCTCAACCAGATTGACTACGGGCGAATCTCACCCGAGCAAGGAAGAGTATTTCTCGGTCAGCTCAATGAACTGGCTGATAAATACCAGTTGCCAAGGCGCGCGGTACAATGCGGTGTGAAAATGCACATGGTAAACGATAACGTGCCCGACGAGGCAATCAAATCGATCAACAGCCGGGACTATAGCAAGATCCCGTCGATATCGTTGTCGATGGCCAAACCGGTCATCATATCGAAGCTCAAGGCAATGGGCCTTTTGCAAAACGCAAAGAGAAAGTGATTAGGCAATGATTAACGCAGCATTAGTAATTGGAGAAGGCAGCGCGGCGCGGCGGACCGCATCTGCCAGTGGAGTAACCTCTGTTGCTCTTTCACTGGCTGCGCTCTTTACCATGTCCGGATCCCCCGTCACGACGGCCGGCACAATCACAGGTACGCTCATTGACCGTTCGGCGAACACTGTGTTTGCCGGTCCGACAACGGGCGTTGCTGCCGCACCTTCGTTCCGCACACTTGTTGCCGATGACATCCCTTCTATTCCAACGTCAAAGATCTCATCAGGCCAGTTGGGTGTGGCCTTCGGAGGCACAGGTGTCAATGCCACCAGTGCGGCAAACGGAAGTGTCCTCATCGGCAACGGCACCAACTTTAGCTTGGCCACGATTTCGGCCGGGTCAGGTATAACCGTTACCAATGGCGCCGGTACAATCACAATCGCGGCTTCAGGCGGAGGATCAACGTTTGCAGATAGCGCCTTCCGCGTTCAAGACAATGCAGATGCTACAAAGCAGTTGGCCTTTGAAGTCTCAAGCGTCAATACGGCAACAACGCGGACCGTGACGATGGTCAACCGCAACATTACGCTTGACACCATCACGACGTCTACCTCAACGAGTGGTTTCACAAACACCGGCATTTTCGTCAACACAAGTTCGACGATCGACACGCGCGCTTGGGCATTGCTCCCGGGGACGAGCAGCTCACCGATGTTTCAGCTGGGGGACAATGTCGGAGCATCCCAGTCCGGAACGGGCATTAACGATCATATATATCTCTACCGCAACATCTCTGGAACACCCACAGATGGCACGGGAACCGGCCTGCTCTTCCTCGGAAAGTCTACGACAACGGTCAACCGAGATATGGGCCGAATCGCAATCGCGTGGACAGATGCCACAGACGCAACTCGCACCTCAAGGATCGTCTTCCAAACTGTAAACTCAGCCTCAGCACTAACCGAGCGTCTAAGAATCGGCGGCGACGGATTACTCACATCGACACAAACCACAACCGTAACTAGCTCTACTGTCACAACGTTTCGCTCAACACTCAATAGCAGTGGTACGCCGGCAGCAGGGTACGGTCAGCGGTTCATCTTCGCCGGCAATTCGTCAACGACGAATGACCTTGATATGTCGTACATCGAATCGACATGGCATACAGCTACTCATGCCAGCCGCCAATCCCGATTGAGACTATACGTATCCTACATTGGTGTGATGAAGCAGGCGCTAGATCTGTCATACGGCGCTGGAATAACGCTGGGCTATCCGTCGGAAGACAATACGATCATGATTCCCGGTTCCTCAGGCGGATATACAAGCGTTTCCATCGGGGATTCACAAAGCATCAAACTCTGGCTCAATGGGGGTGCATCGTATGTGGATGTAAACACACCCTCGGGCAGCTTCAAGATCAACGGAGTGCAAGTAGTTGGGGCGCGGTTAACGGGGTGGTCAGCATGGACCGGCACATTCAACCGAGCGAGCAAGGATACTGCCACCGCAACACTTACTGACGCTCTGGAAACGATTCACGCACTAATCAGTGACATGATGGCACATGGCCTGCTAGGCACATAACAACTCAAAGGAACGACACAATGAACTATGAAGAACGTAAAACGAATGGGTTTGTAACAATCGAAATCCCGGACGAACAGACCGCCAGTGGCGGGCGTCCAATTGAAGATCCTGAGGATCACATGGTCACGATTGTTCATCGCTGTTATGATGAAGAGACAGGCATTCTATCAGACAAAGAACGCATGTCAGTATTGAGGTCGGAGATTGAGGCCACAAGAGCCGCCACTCAGCGGGATTTAGACGATCTCAACATGATGTTGGCAGACATTGATCAGGCAAAGTCAGAGTACGATCTGGTCAAGAGTGAGGAAGCGTTGAAGTAGTTCAACAGGGCAACAATTTCACAAACGGAGCTAACGAAAAACGATGTCAAAGACCACCACCTCTGCCAAAAAGAGTGCAGTTGCCGAGAATGTCCATCGGAATCTCACCATTGAGCAGCTTCAGGAAGTACAGGCGGCAATGATTCATCTTGGCAAAGAGAAGTTGCCGTCGAAGGTGTCATACGCCATTGCGCGCAACCTGCTCAAGACAAGGCCCATTGTTGCGCCACATGAGAAAATTCGCACAGACGAACTTGTCAAGCTCGCCCGAAAGGCTCCGGATGGTGAGCCACTTCGAGCTGTCTATGGACCTAATGACAGGTTCATCACAGAGTACAAAGAAGAAACGGCAATGAGTGCTGAGGTGATGAAGGAGAAGGGGTATGTCGTTGGGTTCTACCTTGACAGCGCCGGCATCGAGCATATGAAGGCGTGGGACATCGAGGCAAACAACAACCCCTATAAACTGGAGTGGCACAAGTTTGCGATGTCGGAGCTCATAGCAGACGACGATAAGAATAAGGAAGAAGAGAAAATCAAGGTTGAGCCTCTGATACTAATGCCCATGATCGAATACGGAATCATCGTTGATTGAGAAGATCCGCCATAGTGTGATGGCTCTTGCCATTGGTATCATCGTGATCGCTTCGGCTATCATCGGTCATAAGTGCGCAACAAATGGCAACAGTGATGTTGCCAAAGTTGTTCGTGTGGCTGTTGCCTTGCCGCCGACGAATATCGTTGATAAGAGTCCAACGGCAGTGACCACAGTTGCCGATGAGAGTCAACGCGATACAGTGGAAACCATGCAACGCATAATTGATTCACTCAGGCGTGTCATTGCCTCACGCGGCGGATCGACGAAGTTCATTACAGACACCCTTTATTCTCCCGTGCCCGGCGCGGTCGGTGTTGACACTATCCGCATAGAGTGTGATGAGACCAACCGCAGTATTGCGCTATCCGTGCGTCCTGCCGTGCGGCTTATCGACGTGGTAGTGCCGGCACAGGCGCAACCAACACTAAGGGCTTTTGCTCAGGCAGGCGTTTTCTATGACTTCACACGCATTGAGCCAACGCTAAGCATGGGAAGCAGCGTTCGTATCTCAAAGGAGTTGTCATTGATCTTGCAAGCAGAGATGAGACTCCTAGCCACAATGCAAATGCGCCCCGGCGCATCGGCATTTCTTCGTTACAGCTTCTGACAAAACTCTACACATCCAAACGGTAAAGTTATCTCATGGAAATAGCCTCGTTCATTCCCGTCGTATTGCAAGCGATCTACTACACCGTGCTGATTATCATCACGGCATTTTCTGTGTCCAAGCTCATTAGTAAGAGCATATCAACCAGTAATGGGCAAGTGGTAGAAGCGCTGGCAAAGGTGATTGATACAGCAGTCATCAAAACGAAGGACCATGATGATCACCGGCGGCGCCTGACAGACCTTGAAGCGGTGACAAAGGCACATGCGAGGCTGCACAGCGAAACCAACATCGAAGCCGGTCGCAGGTTTGACACGCTGGAAAACATGATGAGTCAGACCGGACAACGAATAGATGATCTTTTTAAGGTGCTCGCTAAGGGAAAAGCGGAATGAAAAAATTTCTTACGCAGAACGGGCTTATCGTCCTGTTTGTCATCGCCTCTGCCATGATCATGACGTTCGTCGTTGGCCTAACAGCCGAGGATGGCCTCAGACTCTTTGGCAAGGCAATCATGCTCGCTCTCTATTGGGCCGCGACAAGTCTGTTCATCACATTCTGGCGTACACGCGCTTTCAAAGTTGAAGAGGTCATCAGTGAAAATCCCATTGCTCTCTCGATCTTCCTTGGCCTGTTTAGCCTTGGTTCTGCTCTTGTGGTCATCTCCGGCTAAGGCAGATACAACGCAGCAACCAAAGGACTTCCCCGCGATCGTTCTCGATACGGCCATCAGGTATGTTGGCGTGAAAGAGTCCGGAGGGGCAAACAGAGGACCGCAGGTAGACATTTTCAACCGCACGGCAGGAGCCCCCAAAGGCTCCTTTTGGTGTATGTCCTATGTGTACACAATGGCTGACAAGGCGTCGAGGGCAGTTGGCCGCACCAACCCACTCTTTCGCACGGCATCGTGCTGGAAGCAACTCGCGATGGCCAACAGGATATTCTCGAAGTGCCGCGTCATCCCCATGGGCTCAGCCGTCTACAGTCATCGCATACAAGCTCGCCCGGGTGATATCGGCATTATGAGCCAGCGAGGCACAGATACGTCACTCATTGGCCAAGGCTTCAATGGCCACACGTTTTATGTAACCAATGACGCGGGAGACACTGTTGGCACCGTCGAAGGCAACAGTAACCCCGGAGGGTCCCGCAACGGCTATATGGTCGTGCGCCGCACGCGCAGCAAGAAGTCGATGCTGGCGCTTATTCGGATGCCAGAATGAGCATGATCTCCTATGATCGTGCAACGTTCAATCTTTACGGACCTGCTCCCGGTACCGTTCGGCTCTTTGCAACTATTCAGGGCTTATTCTCCGGCGCACGAAGTCTTGGCATCTACAATGCCCGTAATGTCAGAGGCAGTAGTGACACGCTTTCACTCCACGCTGAAGGACGGGCAGTCGATGTTGTTGTATCGGACATGGACCGGCTGGCTCAGTGGGCCGTTGATCACGCTTCAGAGTATCAGATTCAAGAGGTCATTCAATATGGCCGCAAACGCATCTGGACAAGCGCCAAGGCCAGCCAAGGTTGGCGGTCGTACAAAGGACCATCCAACTACAGCCACATTCACATCGGTCAGAATCGTGCCGGTGCAGGCATATCGGCGCAAGGCAGAAAGATCGACCCGCTCATCGCCGCAGAATCATACTGGGAGATTTATGAAGCCATGGGGCTACGTGCGTGGCAAATCATCGCAATTCTGACAGCCGGCGGTATCATCGTTGGCAGCGAGCTAGGATTGATCGATGGGGTCACAGACAAGATTGACAAACAATTCAAGATCAAGAGAGGGGCATAAGCATGCGCATAGATGCAGCCGGAATGACGCTCATCACATCCTATGAAGGGTGCCGTCTGACAGCCTATTGGGACAAGACGGGCAAGACGTGGACCATTGGATATGGACACACGGCCACGGCACGTGAAGGAATGAAAATCAGCAAGGCACAAGCCGTGACATTGTTATACAACGACATCAAACGATTTGAGCAGTGCGTCGAAGAGAACGTGAAATCGCCACTCAATCAAGGGCAGTTCAATGCGCTGGTATCGTTCGCATTCAATCTCGGATGTGGTGGCTTCCGCAGGTCAAGCATACTCGAAGCTGTCAATGAAGGACGAACCGACGAAGCCGTAAGAGCATTTGGGAAGTATACCAAAAGTGGAGGACGCCAGCTTGCCGGATTAGTAAAGCGGCGCAAGGATGAATCCAAAATGTATGCGTCGGGATCTGTCACGCGCCGAGGACCGGATTTTGCCGGAGCATTTCAGTGGGTGTTCGGCGGATCAATTCAACAACTATTCAGCAAGGGATAAAGAGTCATGGAACAACAACACATCGTATTGGCCGATGATGGCATCGAGCGTCCCTCAACAGGCACGTCCCTGTCGCTCATGCCCGGAGGCAATAGCGCCTATCCGACGCGGCTCGAAGACAACCATCAAGTATCGCTTGTTGGCGACGGCGATGCCCCGGGATCACTGTCGTTGCAGAACGTGATGATGTCCTCCGCCGCCCGCAGCCCAATTGCGATTGCTGTTGGAGCTGGAGTAGCCGGATGGATCGGCTACAAGCACATCCTTCCGCGCGCAATGCGCCGCTATGGCAAAGGGGCGAAGTCGTATGCTCTCACTGGAGCGGCCGCGTTGATCATCGGCGTTGTAACGCACGGCGCAACGTCGTACGCACTCTACAAGTGGGGACCGCGATAATGACGGCAGGCGCACGAATAGCTTGGTTAGCCCGGAATGCCGGACGCATTGCAGCGTCCTTGGCCCTTCCGGTTAGCCGGCAGAGCGCCACCCGGCTCAGTATCTGCCGGGCGTGTGAACACGTGATTGACATGATGGGTGTTGTTCACGTGTGCAGTATTTGCACATGCATAATGGAAGCGAAAACGAAGTATCCGGATCAAGCCTGTCCCCATGAACCACCAAAATGGAATTGAGCGATGTATAACAACACAGCATATAAGCCGGGAATTAGTGATGACTATGATTTCGGTCGTAATGGTCCCCGAGTAAGCATGGACTCATTGTCCATTGAGCAGGCAAGGCGCGCCGTCGAAGCAGCGAAGGTTACACTAGCTTCGAATATGGCGTCGAAGATGAAGCCCGGCGATGTCGTCTATGCGAAGAAGCTCATCAAGGAATCGGCCACCAGAACTATTACCACAAAAGAATGGGTGTGGCTAGAGGAGTTCGTAAAGTGGTATGACGCCATGAATCCCAAATTTTGGGATTGGTGGGAGTCAGGCGGATCAGATGAAACGCTGCGTTTGCAGAAGGAAGCAGCATCACCCATTGCTAGTGTTGCGTCCAAGACAAGAGCTGCAGTCAAATCCGTTGCATCGGCCATTGCCGGAACGAGCAGGTATAAGTCACCGTCTGACACTGACATGCTTGACGCGCCGCCGCAGCCCACCAGCAACTACCTTGTTGCCATATGTGTCTTTGGCGGACTTGGCGCTCTCTCCTATGCCGGATATCGAATGCTCTCCAAAAAGGGCAGATCAAGCAAGGTCCCATCGTCATCGTTAAAAGATGAAGGCGGCGCCGGCTCTGAACTACCACCCCGCAAGGGTGGCCGCCGCTACCTTGTTTTCGTACCAAACAACAAGTTCGTTTGGGATTTCGCTGGATCCGGACCATCACCAAAATTCCATTCGCTCGACGAAGTAGTGACGCACCTTCGTTGGGGATGGGACCGTGAGGATGCCGAAAATCTCAAGGCGTCTGACTTTACGAAAAAGGCAGACGGCTACTACTACGAGGGTGAGCGCGTGCTAGCCATCGCTAGCAGCACCCGATCAACACGCTAGTAGAAACGATCTTAATCACCCCTTTGAAAGACGCAACAATGTGCAACTGCAATAGCATGAATCCGGCCTCACCAACAGCGGCACAAGAGTCGCTGATGGATCCATCACCAACGGCGTATCAAGGCGGGATTAGCAACAATCCGGCAAAGGCATACACCGGCAACCTCAACGATGATGCACCGGCGCCGCCAAAGAGCAGCGCGTCGTTCGACCCGTTTAATGTCAAGTCGATGAACAGCATTCAGCGTGTGGGTTTTGCAGTCTTCTCAGCAGGCGTTGCAACGCTTGCAGTAATGACGGCCATTGGTTTGAGCAAGAAAAAGAAATAGAACGCACAAGAGGCCAACGCAACGTGAGACTAATACAATCAGAGAGTTCAACGCCCTACTCATCGCCGGCAGATGTTGCCGAAGATGTTGCTGCGCCGGCGGCAGTGCCCGCCGCCGTGGCCATGCAACCGCGCGTGATGTCAACCTATGAGAAGATCATGGCCCTTGTTGCCGTTGGAACGTTAGCCATATCAGTGGCCTCGATCATCAATGCCTACCAGCAGACCCGCGCGCTCACCTATCGCTACATGAATGAGGGCACATCACTTCCTCCATCATGAGCTATACCTACGATCTGACCAATGGGCGCTTTAGCAGCCGGATGGCAGATGCAGCAATGGCCATACCCGGCGTGCGCATCTACTTCCGGCACTATGCATTGGGCGAAATCCCGTTCATTGGACGCTTTAGCGCGATGGCAACCGGATGGGACTACACCCACGTAGCCATTGAAATTGACGGCGATGGTTGGGTGTATGAAGCTGCGATGAGATCCGGTGTGCGCAAGATGACCAGAGACAAATGGCTCAGTCTCTCCCGGGGCAAGGAGAATATCGAGTCAGGATTTCGGGCTGTTGATGTTCGCACCTGCAACACGGGTCCAATTCGTGAGTTTCTCGAAAGCCGGCTCAATGCCCCCTATGACTGGCTCTCAGTCATTGGCCATAAGGTACTTGGCATTGGACCTGTGCAATCACGGGCATCGTGGTACTGCTCAGAGTACATCTACGAGGCTCTCAAACGGTCCGGATGCCTACCCGCGCCGGCCATGGCAGTACCGTCTCACATGATCCTGCCGCTCGATCTCTATAAGATCTTAACACTTCCCATGAGCAACTAAGAAGACCCAATCACATTTTTCATTCGGAGAACGACTATGGCAAACGGACTTTATGACAACCATCAGGTGTCACTCAACGACAACCATCAAGCAGGGCTCAACGACACCATGGCGTCGCCTATCAACCCTGCTCTTGCCGGCGGCGCTGTTGCGTTGACGGTAGTAGGCACAGCCCTTGGACTCGTGCCTGTCGTCGCCGGCTTCCTCTATCTCAAGGACCGTTGGACGAAAAAGGGCAAGAAGCGTTCGAAGTGAACGCCTCGTATCATCATGAAATAGGGAAAGGACACAGCCATGGCACAAACGAAGAAGAAGAGCAAGCCGGCTAAAAAGAAGAAGACGGCAAAGACCATAAGCAAGGGCCGCGTGTGCGTCTCTATTCGGTGAGAACCGGATAGAGAATCAACGTGTACGGAAGTCCAGAAAGGTTCTCCCGGCAAAGCACGAGCGGAAGGTAGCGCCCAACAGGGCAGTAGCGATGCACAACAACCGCACATGTTGTAGCTCCCATGTGCCGGTTGAATGGCAACGCGAGGCGCTCACCAGTTGTGTGAAAAAACCCACTGCGCACCAAATGTGGGGGTATGCGCCTTCCGGCTTTGCAGGGAATCAATCACATCGGTTGCACTACCCGATCTACTACGACAGCCAACAATCTCGGCGAATGACAATGAACATTATCAGGATCAACCACAAATGAGCACAATCACCGTCGAGATATCTACTCCCGAGAAGAAGCGGCGCAAGGCTTCGTGCGCAAAGAAACGTTCGACTACGCACAAGAAGAACAGAGCTGAGGGCAGATCTAGCAGCAAACGCTCGCAGCCAGCAAAGGTGGCAAAGAATGCCTCTGAGACACCTGTAAAGAGAACGGGGGCGGTAAGGCCGCCGGCGGCCCAGCGCGCCGAACGGAAGCCTGCACCCAAGCCCCCTTCACCCAAGCCACCTACGCCAAAGACTCGTTCTACAACGAGGTCTGCTGCCGGGTCAAATCCTAATGGTGGATTCTTCTCTCGGCTGTTTTCTCGTTCATCACAATCCTTGTTTCGTATCAAGCGTGCGCCGTATATCAATACTCCCGTTGAGCGCCTCGATGACGGTCCGGACGTATCGGCGGCGGCGGTGGTGGGCCCACAGCCCGGAGAAGAACAACAGAATGCGGAGAGCTGCATAGCACCACCCGCGCCGGCCATCCCAATTCGCACCATGCCCATGACTACCGTATCGGGCTCGGCGCCTGCTCCACTTGCAGATATGAAGCTTGGCGGTAGCAATAGGCGTGGCGCAACAGCAAACACCAACATGGCGCGACTTAGTGGCGCGGCCGTCGTGCGCGTCAACGGCGAAGGATACCGGCTTGCCACAGGCTCACCGGTCTTTGTCAAGCAGGGCGGTATCTACCTCCTTGGCTGGATCTCCGCGGCCAAGTATGATGGAGTAGGCGGATATACCTACGACGTTGCCTTGGGCTCAAAGACACTGACTTCGATCAGTGAAGAGCAACTTGTGCCTATCGAGGACGCGACGATGTTTGGCCTGAGTGATGGCGGCAGTAAGAGCCCCAAGGATGACTCTGCCAATATCGCGCGAGCAGCATCGCTTAACAGGCGATTTAAGAAACTCGCTACGTATAACAGGCGAGTTGGTATCGATCCGTCAACGCTCTTCGTTGCATACTGCGGCGGGAAAAATGGTGTGATGATTCGCAGATATGTCAATTCCTGCACCCCTTCATCCAAAGCGATACTGCCAAACAACATCGATAGTCAACGGCCTATTGGCATGGGGCCGAAGGGTCTGACGACCTACTTTGAGAAGCACTACGGCATTTCGTGGAGCGCCATGGAACGTCCGTCGGATAGTCTCTGGGATGACATTGCCGCGCATGCGAACAAGGCAGCAACGGAGCGTTCCAAGGCTGAAGAACGCAAGCAGTCCGGGCGGAAGAAGAGTACGGACAAGGCCCCGGTCGTCAAGAAGTCACGAACAGAGAAGCCCGCGAAGAAAGCCGTTGCTGCGCCGCCAACAAAGGTGAAACAGGCGCCGGCAGCGTCAGAACCGCGCCCAACGCAACAAAAACCAAAAAGGCCAACCACTGTGAAGACAACGACAAAGGCAACAACATCATCAACGCCGAACCCGGCGAGCGGGGCGAGCGAATCAGCCAAGCACGATGAAGCGGAGAAGGGGATGCAAGCTCTTGAGGCACTGTTGCAAAAAGCGATTCAGTAGCAACGCTCTGGCAAGTGTAGCACCATCATTCGCCGGTACAAATTTTGTTGTGTAAGGGGCAATTCAAATCAATATGAGTGATCACCATTCGACACGAAGCGGGGAGCTGCAAACGCGGCTCACCCGCATTGTCATGTTGTTCGGCAAGGCAGCCGAGCAAGGACGCATCAACGCCGACTACATCCCGGCAATCAAAGAGCAATTCCAAAATGTGTTGGGCAATATCTCACAACCCGGCTCAGCATATTGGAATCAGGTGCAGTCAAGTCTCGACGCTATTGGCGTGGCAAGTGATCATGCAAGTCCGTCTCAACCGGCGAATGCGCCCCAACCCGTGTTGCAGATATCTGTTCCGCCAGCCGTGGCACCACCAGAGTCAGAGCCGTCAACGATCGTTGTCAGGTCCGGACCACCGCAATCGCCCGTGAGGTATCAGCAGAAGCCGGGCGATTTGAGTTTTAATCGTGCTCCGGATAGCGAACTCACGAAGGCGGCATTCGGCGTACGATTGAACTCTGACGAACTCGGATGGGCTGCTGTCCTTATGGGACGCAGAGATGCCGATTCCGGCAGGATGATACCGTATGTGTTCTATAGTGAATCGTCGATGACCTCAACGATCCTATCGTTTAACAGAAGCGGCGTTGACCCACATGAACAATCGCGTGAGACAGTGTTATGGTTCTTGCGGCCGCAGCTGCCGTTCCACTTTCCGTCGGCGCTGATAACAAACCTGCATTATGGTCTAAAGGGTACGCAGGCGTCATGTAGCGCCGTAAAAGTCTCGGGAGCAGGAGACGTTACCTACCATGATGAAATGAATGACTGGCAGGTCTTGGCTCACTTTAAAGTTGCGGGATCTGCATCTAAGGATCTCCCACCGGTATACGCTCTGCCGCCATTTGCACGCCGTGAGTATGATAGAATGATGTCTACGGCGTGGGAGAACGCCGCATCGATCATGCGCGAGAAGATCGTTTACATGTTGGACATGAGAAAGCGGGAGCTCGAGATCGCTGAGCGCAAGAAGCAGCCCCGCAATATCAAGACGCTAACACAGGCAATGAATACGCTCTTTGCTCAGTATGATAGCTGGCACGAGGAGAATGTAGGCAACAGATCTACGAAACTCTTTGTTGTCGGAAATGATGACACGCTGCAAAAACAATGGATTGCCACTGAGCGGTGGAACCGTTGTATGGCCATGCTCATGGAGCCCGGCCAGAACGTGCAAATCGATGGTCAAGAAGCGTCTATTTGGGCCGCCGAAACAGTCAAGTATTTGTCAGAACGAGATCTTGCGCTCTGGATGGAACGCAGAGATGGTAACACGATTATCAAGACGCAGCCAGTAGCGCCGGCAGTAGAGTCTGCGCCGGCACTGCCGGAAGTCGGACAACCTGCCGTCGAGAGCGGCGGTGTGGACACCCTATTGACAGTTACCCCTGACAGAGATACACGCGACAACAGCCAGATATGGATTGCGCGCGTGCCCTCGCGCATTAGCCGTGAGGACTACGTGCGTCTTCGCAGCGCCGTCAAACAATATGGCGGTTATTGGTCGAGCTTCAAGAAGGGCTTTCTATTCAAGACAGATCCGACGGAGAAGCTCAAAGCAGCCGGTCTTGCAGACGAGATCTCAACGCTATGCGCCATGGCCATGGAAGAAGAAACTGCGATGGGGCTTGGCGACGGCTCAGGTCGTTTGGCAAGGTTGCAAATGCGTTTTCGCAAGATCGTGACGATGTACGCCGTAGCACTGTGTATGGAAAAAGTCAATCCCGACTTTCATGACGCAATCGACAATGCGATGTCAGGTATAGCCACAAACATCGAACTGGACTACCACCTGATCAAAGAGCAGGAGCTCGACTCATGCCGCTCGGGTGAGTATGGCTCTAATGCAGCAGCCGGACAAAGTGCCACAGAAGCCGAAGAATCAACGGCGCAGCACGGCGGGCAGAAACTCGATCCTACAGAGCGGGTGTATGCCAAGGCTGAGTACATGCGCCACATCATGCCGTATGCCATGCGCCTTGTCTCTGCTGAAGCAGAGACAAGGCTAGAAGCTGCGCGCGAAACAATTGGGCGCCTGTCTGTCAAACCCGACACGTATGAAGGCACCAAAGAGAGTTATCTCGCTTCGATCCGGACTAAGGTTCAGCCCCTTATTGAAGAGCGTGAAGCGGCCAGCAAGCTCTTTACCGGCACGCGCAACAAGTATCAGCCCAATGATGATGCTTCTGAAACGGTGCACGACGCCGTACGGGCAAAGAGCGAAGAACTCTACGCTCAGTCCAACGGAGGGCGCCTAACACAGCCGGCTGTTGAAGCACGTCTGGCGATGCTCGATGCAACGATGCGCGAATCACGTTTCTATGAGCACTTCCCTACACCGTTGCATATCATCGATACGATGATGCAGTATGCCAACATCCGGCCCGGTGAGTTGGTCTTAGAACCATCAGCCGGCGAAGGTAACATCGCCGCCAAGGTATTCGAGTACCAGCCTGAAGCCCTGTTGCATGTTGGCGAGTATGAACCGCTCTTACAAGAGATACTCACAGTAAAGGGTTATGATGTTGTCAGTCAAGACTTCCTTGCCTACAACACAGACGGCAGAGTGCGCTACAATGTGATTGTGATGAATCCACCCTTTGATAAGGGTGTTGACATCAAGCACGTGCAACATGCATACAAGATGTTAGCCGATGGTGGGCGCCTTGTAGCAATCACCAGCGCCAACGCCGTTGACGGCGCCGATGAAGTCAATTATGCCTTCAGAGACTTTATTGGAGAGAGAGGAAAATACAAGCTCTACTCACCGACCGACTACATGGGACCGGCCGGCAAATTGACGAACGGCCGCCAGATCGGTATCACGACAGCGATGATCATGCTGACGCGCCCGGCAGGTGATACCTACGGGCGTAAGGCCGTGCAGACGATGCTTCAGTATGCCACAGAGGGCAACATCATCTATGACACACAAGGCGCTACCGTCTACAAGATCGTGGCCATCATCGATGACAGTAGTGGCAGGCAAACAACTCACGCTATTGATATGGCGAGCAATCGTCAACGTGTCTTTAATGGTGTGATCCGTCTGGGAACAGGTCGGTTTATAGAGTTTGACGAAGAGCAGGCAAAGACCTTTATCCGCAACCGGGGTGATGGTCATGATGATGGTGTTGTCTACGACAAGAAGACGGGATTCATTCAACTTCCAAAGTTGCCACCACCACCGCCAAACGGTGAAGTGGGCCTTAAGCCCTTGCGAGTTGTGGAATCACGTTCCGAGCTTATGCCCCCGGCGCCGTCAGAGATCCTCTACAACGAGCGCCTCGCGACGTTCGTGACACTTACGCCGGGTCAACTCGAAGGGATCAATCGTGGATTAGCAGCTATCTACGGTCCTGCGAGGACATTCCTGCTGGCAGACGGCACAGGATTTGGTAAGACTCTTC
>Ga0066600_10000023_pt1 | contig 56552 bp, 46 predicted proteins | sample Lowcelwee11metaG_FD_59486 | JGI IMG/M metagenome (GOLD analysis project Ga0066600, IMG submission 59486) | Freshwater pond sediment microbial communities from the University of Edinburgh, under environmental carbon perturbations - Low... | ecosystem: Environmental > Aquatic > Freshwater > Pond... | reverse complement strand
CTTTTTACGCGTGTCTTTTTCTTTGTTACTTTCATTTTGGACAAGCAAAAGAAAGTAAAATTATCAGTTATTTAAAAAATCTTAATGTATATCTTTCAGAATCTCTTCCTGATCTTCCTGCGCCTTCTGGTTTTTTTCCAATGCATCTTTTGCTTTCTGAATATTGGCTTTCTGGGCGTCCATGTAGGACTGTGCTGCGTTGGTTTCTTTTTGCGGAGCTTTTACGGTACTGTCAGCTTTTACCTTTTCAATTTTATGAACAGGAGCATTAACCTGTTCGGTTTTTTGAACAGGTGCTTTCGTGTCGGTTTTTGTGCAGTATAAAAAAATAAGGCATATAAATAATACGGCAGACTTTTTTAAGAATTTCATTTCGGCTTAACCTCTTTACTTTCTTCCGCTTTTACGGAATCTTTAACAGCTTCAGCTGCAGGTTGCTGTACAACAGGCGCTGTCACTTCAGTTTTAACAGCTTCGGGAGCGCCGTCATCTTTTAACAGCGCGAAAACTCCCCAGGAAACCGCCGCAAGAACGACAATCGCAATCACACCTATAATTATATAAAATGAACTTTTTTTGCCTGAATCATCAAATGCTATAACCGATGCGCCCGGACTTTCTGATTCTTCCGATGCCGCCTGTATCATGCTCGGCACTACAGGTTTCGCTCCCGCAGGCGATCCGAAGGTCGGTTTAGCGGCTGGTTTATCAGCAGCGGCTTGAGTTTTATTATAATTTCTGAGTTCATCCTGAAGCTTCTTCCTCTGATTTACCTCATTTTCAACTTCAGAAATAAAAGATGAAGTAATTATTTCTTTTGTTTTTGAATCGAAATCCTCAATAAAAGAATTAGTGAAATCAGGCGCTGAATCGCTTCCGAGCGAAATTTCTCCGGTTGACGGCGGAACATCCGCTTTTACTTTTTTTGCAGAAGAACCGGGTTCGGTATATTTAATTCTGTCGCTGGAAACTTTTGATTTAAAATTCATTACTTCGTTCAGCCATTCAAGCTGCTGTTCAACGGAGTTGGGATTCTTTAAAGCTTTTACGGAATCATTGCAGTTTCTGTTTTCGCACAAGAACTGGTTCACGGTGCCGCAGTTCTTGCAATATACCTCATTATTCTTGTTGGGAAATCCGAAGTTGACTTTACTTCCGCATACTTTACATTTTTCAACGGAAAATACTCCGCATGTCGGACATGTAGAAAATACGAGCATCCTTCCCTTTCTGTAATTATAAAAACTCTTAGATTTGGAGTACTGCCATTTTATACCGTCAGAAACAAGGAAAAAATCACTGTGTCCGTGCTTAGCTCCGCAGACGCATGTTATTACTTTGATCTCGTTGGAACATTTGCAGCTTAATGAATCGTAATTCAGCGAGAACTGATTGTACTGCCCGCATTTATCGCACACGATCTTCTGTTCTTCTTTTCCGCAGACCCTGCAGTCGAAATACGCCGTTTCGTTATATGTATTTTCAAAATTGATCTTTTTATCGAGAGCATCGTCGTCCTGTTCGTCGTAGAACTGATTTACTATCCTCCTCTCTTCCTCTTTCTTCTCTTCTTTTTCGCTTATCTCTTTAGTTTTCCAGAAATTCTTTATTTTATCCAGCTCCTGTTTTTCCTCGCGTGACGGTTCTGTGGAAACAGGAGTAGTTTCAGCCTGCTTTTTAACTTCATCTTTGAGGGAAATAATCGGTTCTTCAATATCTTCTTCGATTTCCGGCTTTTCTTCTTTATCCTTGATAGTTTCTTTGGGAACTACCGCCGGTTCGGTGCTTTTCTGAACAATTTTCGGTTCGACGCCTTTTTCAAGAACCCTCTGCTGGGTATCTACCTGTATATCCATATCAATGTCAGAGTCTAAACTTATGATCGTTTCCTGATTTTTCTTTTTGAATTCTTCGAGCGGTATTTTTACTTCTTTTATGGTCGTTGTCTGAGGAGATTCTTTTATAGTGAATGTCCTTTTATCCATATCTTTATTTTTCTTTCTGTAGATAAATTCATCGATTCTCGCTTTTTCGTCGCTGTTTTTCGGGGTTCTTAAAACTTTGATCTGATTGCCGCATCCCTGTTTCGTGCATTTAATGCTGTGCTCAAGTCCGCACTCGCTGCATAAAACTATACCGGGTTTACTGGAATCGGTAAATGCTTCAGTTGACCCGCATCCTTCACATATTTCCTGATAAATTTCTTTGCATACCGGACATCTTCCGTACAATCCGAACTTATATCTGATCTTGTTCTCGCTCATAAATATATCTCCGTATTTCAAAATTTTATCATTTATTACTCTTCAGTAATCTGATCACATAAAAATAAGTTTAAATATTTCATTTTGCAAATATAAATTAAAATTAAATTTTTTACACAAAACGATTTTTGTTTTTTTTACGGTTTATTTAGATTATAATTGGTACCTGAAATAAATGGACTAAACGGAAAAATGAAATTTTTAAATATTACGCTGCCTTTACCGCTGAAAGATGAATTCACTTATTCTGTGGAAGATGATGTATTTAATGAAAGAATTGTGGGATGCAGAGTTCTAGTCGAATTCAATAAAAGAAAAATGACCGGCTTTATCACCTCGGTTTCAAAAATTGATGAATCATTAAAGGTCTCTCCGGTAATCGAGATCCTCGACGATACCCCTGTTTTTTCTAATGAAATGCTGGTTTTTTGTAAATGGATTTCTGATTATTATCTTTGCTCGCTCGGTGAAGTTTTAAAACTGGCCATTCCGTCAGTTCTGCTTGTTAAAAATTCAAAAACGGCCGTTTTTATTTCAGACCCGCCGGCTGCGGAATTGACCGAAACAGAGAACGGGATCCTCAAATTTATTAAAGAATTCGGACCTTTATTGACTTCGGAAATTGAAAAGCTGTTCGGTTCATCATCTATGAGTTCTCTTTTAAAATTCAAAAAAAAAGGTTACATAGATATAAGCGGTATCGCCGAACAGAAAAAAAAGGAAGTTCTGGTCAAAGCTTTTAAGATTGCTGACCTTTGGAACGGTGCGGATAAAACACAGAATGCTGACGGAAAAATAAGTGATCTGATAAAGTTTTTTGAAGACGGCAGAATAATGTTTCAAACGGATTTGAAGAAACATAATATTTCCGTTTCAAAATTAAAAAAGGCTGTTTCATCCGGATTTCTGACTGAAATGCTTGTTAGAAAAGATCATATTACTTCTCTTTTATCTGAACCGATCAGACCTAAGGATCATCTTGATCTTAATGATGAGCAAAAAAAATGCTCGGATGAGATCATCAGATTTGTCGATGAAAACATGCACAGAACTTTTCTGCTTCACGGGATCACAGGAAGCGGAAAAACTATGGTATATATATCCGTTATTTCAAAAGTGCTGGCTTTGAGAAAAACAGCAATAATGCTGGTGCCGGAAATTTCTCTTACGCCTCAGACCGTAAGAAGATTCCGGTCGTATCTCGGTGACAGAATATCAATTTTACACAGCAGACTTTCTGATTATGAAAAATATGAGAACTGGGAGAAGATCCGGAACGGAGAATACTCAATTGTGATCGGTCCAAGGTCGGCCATTTTTGCGCCTCTTAAGAATATAGGGATCATAATTGTTGACGAAGAACATGATTCTTCATATAAACAGACTGATTCCGCACCGAGATACTGTGCAAGGAATTCCGCTGTTATAAGAGGATTTTTCAGCCGTGCGCCGGTAATTCTCGGTTCCGCCACGCCTTCCCTTGAAAGTTATTATAATGCGGCTGCAGGAAAATACAAATTGCTTGAGATCAGATCAAGATTCAGCTCCGCGGTTCTTCCGGTCATGAAGATAGTTAAAAAAGAAAATTTCAACCGGCTTTTCGAAGATAATGTGCTGACGCTTTTTGAAAAAGAGCTTCTTAAGGGAAGAAAAATTATGGTTCTTCAGAACAGAAGAGGATATTCTTCCCATCTTGTATGCAGATCCTGCGGAAATACCGCGACCTGCCCGAATTGCTCAGTTTCGCTTACTTATCATCTTGCGATTAACCAGCTTCTGTGCCATTACTGCGGTTATTATGAAAAGGGTAAAGATTTATGCCCTGCCTGCGGAGACGCGAATGTGTTTTTTAAAGGCGCGGGAACCGAGCAGGTTGAAGCTGAACTTAAAAGACTTTTTCCGTCAGTTCCGGTGCTGAGAATGGACTATGACTCAACAAGGTCAAAAGACGGCCACAGCCGGATACTTGATGAATTTGAAAAGCCCGGCGCGGCAATTCTCGTAGGAACCCAGATGATAGCGAAGGGACTGGATTTCCATGCAGTTTCAGTAGTATGCATAGTCAACATTGACGGAGAATTGATATTCCCGGATTTTCGATCAGATGAAAAAGCCTTTCAGCTTATTGAGCAGGTGGCCGGGAGGGCGGGTAGAGGCGATATCAAAGGAAAAGTCATAATTCAGTCTTTCAATGAAAATAATCCTCTTTTAAAATACGCTCTCGAACATGATTTTCACGGATTTATTAAGGACGAAATGAAAAGCAGGGAACTGACGGGTTACCCTCCGTATTCGAGAATAATCAAGATAACACTTTCATCTTTAATTCTGCCGGAAGTAAAAAATAAATCCGCCGAATTGTATCAGGCTCTTGTTCTGAAAAATAAAGTATGCGTAATTTATAAACCGGTTGATAAAATGGTATTAAAAGTAAACAATATATTTCGGTTGTATATTTTAATAAAATCAAGTATAATTAATGACAGGAACGGAAAGAAGTCCAGAGACCTTGTTTCGGGCGTGCTTGCTTCTTTTAAAAGTTCCTCAAAAATAAAAATTGATGTTGATGTAGATCCATCGGATCTTATGTAAAATAATTTACTGGAGACTGTAAATGAAAAAAATAAAATTAATCCTTCTGACTGTTCTGATTTTATCATTCTGCGTTTTCTCTGCCGAGAAACTCGACTTTTCCAAAAAAAGAAATTTCTATTTCGGAGAGGGTGAATACGGATCTATGTCGCTTGAAATAACAAATTTTGAAACTTTTGATTATCAGGAAGATATTAAAAAGCCTTTCGTTCTGAAAAAACTCAATAATAGCGGACTGATCGAGATCATTTACGATGCAAGAACGCTTTCTGATGACCTGTCTGAAGGCAAATCATATTCTTCGACATTTTATTTTACAAAAAAAGTTATCGGTAAAAAAGAAGGGCTGACCGTAACTGCAGTTTACAGACCCGAAATAAGATTTCTGGTTCATGATTCGCTTTACGCGGATTTTGTAAAACTAAATTTCACTCCGGAAAAAAAATCGGAAACTGTAAAAGTAAATGCTGTTAAGAATCTGTCAAAAATACAGATCGAAAACCCTAAAGAAGTTGTAACTGTCGGCACAGCTGATGGTTTGTCTTTCGTAAAAGGTCTGAATGATCTTGTCATTACTCTGGCAAAAGAGGAGAATTTTGAGGAAGAAGTAATAATTTACAGAAAAGCGGCTGAAGGAAAGATCAATGTTCTTTATCTTGTCATAAATTCCTCGGGGTTCGAAACGGCTGCTCAAGAAAATGCTGTTCCGAATATAGCCGGAACCGATACTTCACTTACTCAATCCGATTCTGCAGTCTCGGATTCTGTGGCGGTGCCCCTCACTACCGGTATTGAAAATACAACTGAAGAAGTAAAATCGGTTAATTCTTCCGGTTTCAGCCTGTTATCCATCATTATAATAGGAGTTATGACAGTTATTATATTAGCTTTACTCGTCGTGATCCTGAGAGGCGGAAAAGGAGCGATGTACGATAAATACAAATCTTTCTTTGACGATGTGGCATCGCTTTTAAGAGTAAATACCAAAGGAACAAATATAGACAAAAGTATTGACGAGATCATGATGATACTTCTTGATAAATTCGAATCGAATGTAACTTCACCCGAAGAAAAACCGGCTGAGAAGAAAACCGTTCTTAAAAAACCCGTGAACCTGAAATCTCCCGCGATCACTATAAAAAAACCGGCAGAAACCGAAACCTCCGATATGAATATCGATCTGGATTTCGGAAACACGGAGAAAGATCAGAGTGTTTCAAAAAAATCTGACGAACCTCTCAATCCCAAACCGGCTTCAGGGGGAAAAAAAATCTCAAGAGGATTTGATTTTCTCGATGAAGAGAATTAGATCTCAGTCATAATATATGGAACTTGATTTTAAATACCCCGGTATTATATTAATAATTGCGCTGATCGCAGCGTATTTCATTATTAAGTTTTACATGTCGAAAGAGAATCTGAACCGGAAGTCTTACAGTTACCTGTTCGTATTAAAATACATTTTTTTCTCTCTTCTGATCTTATTCGTTTTTGATCCTGTTATAACCAGGACAAGCTATACGGAAAAAACCCGAAAACATCTGGTCATGTTCGATAATTCGAGATCTTTAGGGCTTAACGATCCTTCCGATTCAGTTCTTTTTAAAACCGCAGCCTCGGAAATAATTAAAGAAAAATCGTTCGTTCCTTATGTTTTCGGTAATGATCTCAGGCCTTTATCGCAAACCGGCCGGCTCGATTTCCAGGACGGATTTACAAATATTTCTAACGGGGAACTGACCGCTACTATCGAAAAAATTATACCGGAAGAAAATATCAGATCCTTAGTGATCCTGACCGACGGAAATTTTACCGATGCCGATAATTTATCTTTAAAATTCGGTTTACCTGTTAATATAATTTACGGTTCTCTTAAATCTGCCGAACCGGATATATTTTTTGATGATCTTATCTACCGCGATAATCCTCTTGATGATGAGGAAACTAAATTTACAGCGATAATCGGGTGCGCCGGAAATAACGCCGGAGGAAATTTTACTTTAAAGGTCAGCGAAAAAGGAAAAACGATAAAGACTTTAACCGTCAGGATACCGGAAAATAATTCTTTTGTCTCAGTCAATGTGGAACTGCCTGAACTGACAAACGATTTCAGAGAACTTGAATTCAGTATTGATCCGCTTGAAAAGGAAAAAAATACTTTTAATAATAAAAAATCCGCGTATCAGAAAAAACTGAGATCAACCGACAATTTTCTTATCATGGCTAATTCTCCTTCGCTTGACCTTGCTTTCCTGTTAAAGCTTCTAAAAACTGAAGGTTATAATTTTTCTATCGTCTATGAAAATTATGCGTCGGATTCTGTCATTTCGAAAAATTACAGATCTCTGATATGCTTCGGATGTCCGTCAAGTTCATCGGGGAAAAGTACTTCAGAGCTGATAAATAAGTTTTCATCAAAAATGTTCTTTTTGAATAAAAGTACCAACCCGGCGAAACTGAATTCTCTGCTTAAAACAGGATTGACCAGCTTTAATTATGTCCCGGCCGAAGGTAAATTAATCGAAACAAAATCAGGCGAAGGAGGATTTTTACTTTCCCGGGCTTCAAAGCCGATTATTCTGGAAAGAATGCCCGAAGTAACCTATAATTCAGCCTTCTTCCCTGCTGAAAATATCTTCAGATCGCTTTTAGACATTTCAAATTCATTGAATTCGAAAGCCGTTTACCAGTTTAAAGACGCTAAATCAGGCATTTATATAGTAAACTTCAGTTCATTCTGGAAGCTTCTTTTTAATGATAGCGATGACAATTCAGGCAGGCTGATTATTAACCTGATTGATCTGCTGTCATCGGATGGATCTAGGGATAGAATAAGGATAGGGTCTTTGAAAGATGAGTATTATTCGGGCGAGAAGATCTTTTTTAAAGGAAAGATCCTCGATGAAAATTCAAGATCTTCTGAAAATGCCGGAGTTGAGCTCTATATAAACGAAAATTCAATGAAAAGTAAATTCAGATATGAGAAAAATGAATATATCTCAGAAATTTTTATAAAAGAACCCGGAATATATTCCGCTGCAGTTACGCTTACGGAAGGCGGAGGAAAAGTTACAGTGAAAAACATTGATTTTAAGATAATCGAAAACGACATTGAAACTCAAAAATTAGGCGCGGATACAACTTTTATAAAAAATTTCACGGCCGCCCGTGACGGCATGATCATACCTCCGGACAGCGCTAAAGCTTATCTGGCCGGACTTACCGGCAAAACCGATACGATTGCGGCGGTAAGACAGTTCAATTTTACGAGAAATATTTTTTACTTCATTATTCTTGCTGCGGTTTTCCTGTTTGAACTCACCTACAGAAAATATAAAGATCTATCTTAACTACGGAACTAAAATGGCTAAAGTTGATAAAACGAATTTTCTTTGCACCGAATGCGGTTACGATACTCCGAAATGGCTGGGAAAATGTCCTTCATGCGGAGCCTGGGGTACATTGAAGGAATTCAAGACCGGGAGCTCAAATTCAAAATCTCATTCCCGTATATCAGCCGCAGAGAACAGCGAACCTCTGCTCTTAAAAGATATAGTCTCTGAAAATAAAATAAGAATTATGTCAGGCATTTCTGAAATGGACAGAGTGCTCGGGGGCGGATTTCTTAAAGGGATGACCGTTCTTATAGGCGGAGATCCCGGAATAGGAAAATCCACTCTTATGCTTAAATATTCATCGGATATGCAGGCGAAAGGATACAAGTCGCTGTATGTTTCTGGCGAGGAATCTCCGCATCAGATCAAACACAGGGCGGAAAGAATTGACGCGAATGACGGAGCTCTTTCGGTTTTCTGTGAAAATAACCTGAACATTATTTCCGAATGGATAACCAAAAACAGCCCGGATATAGTTGTAATTGATTCGATACAGACAATATACGCCCCGGAAGACGACTCATCCCCGGGATCAATCGGACAGATCAGAACCGTATCCGCCGGACTGATCACTCTGGCGAAAAAAAGCAACTTCTGTCTGTTCCTGATCGGACATGTGACCAAGGACGGATTTATCGCCGGCCCGAAAATGATCGAACACATGGTTGACGCTGTACTGTATTTTGAGGGGGACAGATATCACAGATTTAGAATATTGAGAACCGTGAAGAACCGGTTCGGATCCACAAACGAAATCGGTATGTTCGAGATGTGCAATGAAGGACTCATCGAGGTTAAAAATCCGTCACAGTATTTCTTAAATGACGATATAACTGGTAATTCCGGCACATCCATTACGGCGTCACTTGAAGGAACCCGCCCTCTTCTTATAGAGATCCAGGCGCTTGTAAGCGATTCGAATTTCGGAAATCCCCAGAGAAACTGCGTCGGATTCGACATTAAGAGGCTGAGCAAAATTGTCGCTGTGCTGGACAAGAAAATGGGATTTCACATTTCCAATCAGGATATTTTCTTAAATGTCACCGGCGGCGGAAAACTAACCGACCCGGGTGCGGATATGTCGGTCGCCATCTCTCTCATTTCTTCATTCAGAGATATAAAGATCCCGCCTAAAAGCGTTTTTTGCGGCGAGATCGGACTCAACGGAGAGATTAGAGCCGTATCAGGCCTCGAAATGAGGATCAATGAATGCGTCAAACTGGGTTTTGACAGCATCTATGCTCCCAAGGCAAATTCTGCTGATGCGAAAAAATTTGCGAAGAAAGCGATATTCGTGTCCGATCTGAATGAGCTCATCAGCATGATTATCTGATGAATGACGGGAGCATATCTAAAAATCGGCCGTATCTAACGCATTGAAAATTTAAGTACTTTGCGAAAGTATCGTAACGACGGCGCCATTATACGGCCGGTTATTTTTAATATGCTCCCGTCATTTTAGCGTTATTTGTAATTTAAATTAGTTGAGATATTTTGTATTGTGTGAATTTATTACAGCAATATTATAATTATACGGCCGATTTTTAGATATGCTCAGGTAATAATAAATAGAATCGAAATCAAACTTTCGCTTGACAAAGATAATGTTGCTTTTTATATTGTATGCAGAGTGTCTATTGCCATGATGATTTAGGAAACATCGGTTAGATTTTTTTCATTTTGTTCTCAATTTTATTAACTCTTGTTTTTGTCGGGCAATTCACTACGAAAAAAATACTTAAGGAACCAGTCATGAGAAAACTTGTAACAGCGGAGATTATGAAGCAGTTGGATAAGATCGCCATTGATGATTACGGCATCAAAGCTGCCAAATTAATGGAAAATGCCGGCCAGGGTGTTTTCGATACCATAAAAAAATATGAAGGCGATCTCAAAAATAAAAAATTCACAGTAGTATGCGGAAAAGGGAACAACGGAGGCGACGGGCTGATTGCCGCAAGACTTTTAATCCCCGAAAGCGCATCGGTTTCCGTATATGTGCTGGCACAGAAAACGGACATATCTGAAGAATCAAAAAAAGCTCTTCAGAAGCTATCAAAAGAAACAAAAAAAATTAAATTCATCGAAAAAACCGAAGAATTCGAATTCGACAATACTGACATAATAGTTGACGCCATATTCGGAACTGGTTTCAACGCCAATCCCGAAGGAATGTTTTATGATATAATAAAAAAGATAAATGAGTCGCCCTGCACGGTATATTCGGTTGACATTCCGTCCTGCATACACGGAACGACGGGAAATTCAGAAGACATCGCCGTAATAGCCGACTATACCGTAACAATGGGATATCCCAAGATCGGATTATACATAAATGACGGCTATACCCACAGCGGAACCGTAGATGTCGTTGATGTAGGGTATCCGGCGGAACTTGACGAGGAAATACTGGAAACGCGAATGCTCATGGATGTTTCCGACGCTTTCGGAGGATACAAAAAAAGACCTCTCACCTCCGATAAAAAGGATTTTGGAAAAATATTCAATTTTTCAGGCTCGCTTTCCATGCCGGGTGCAGCGACATTATCTTCCATAGCTGCCCTAAGATCAGGAACAGGCCTTTTAAAACTCGGCATCCCCATGAATATATCAGCATCCGTTTCGACCGTATATCCCGAAGTAATGACAATACCCTTAGGCTATGCTCAGCCCGGTTACACCTCCCTTAACGCGGAAAAAGATGTGCTCAAAGGCTATAAATGGTGCGACGCATGTCTCGTAGGCCCGGGTTTATCTGTTCATCCTGAAACAAAAAAAGTAGTAAAAAAATTAATTCAGAAATTTGAAGGAAAACCGACCGTTCTTGACGCCGACGCTTTAAACATCATGTCCGAAATGACCGAAATGTTCGAGGACTTCAATTCAAGCATAGTTCTTACTCCTCACAACAGCGAAATGTCGAGGCTTGCCGGTTTAAGCAAAGAGCTCTTCCTTTTAAACAGACTTGAAATAACCACTCAGAAAGCTGTCGAATGGAAATGCTACATCGTACTTAAAGGAACCCCGACGATAGTTGCCTACCCGAACGGAAAAGTGCTGATCTATGTGAGCAAAAATCCGGGCATGGCGGTCGGAGGAATGGGCGATGTTTTAGCAGGCATTCTTGTCAGTCTTTTAGGTCAGAATGTTCCCATGGAACAGGCTATAAACACATCCCTGTATGTACACGGGATCGCCGCATCACTCGGAATAGAAAAATACGGCGAACACAGCCTTCTGCCCACGGATGTGGTCAACGAGATCCACAAAGCGATAAAAATAATTACCGACATGGAGAAGTAATGCCTTCAAGATATTCCGTTCAGATCGAGAATATCATAAAAAGACTGCAGGAGACCGGAATGGAGGTCAACGGCGATCTTATAAGGAACGCCTATGAATTCGCGTATCAGGCGCATAAGAATGTTTTCAGAAGAAGCGGAAAACCATATATCGAACATCCCGTGATGGTTGCAGAAATACTTTCGGAATTAAAGGTTGACGATATAACCATAGCTTCGGCGCTGCTTCACGATGTTGTCGAGGATACCGAGATCTCGGGTCTCGAGATAAAGGAAAAATTCGGCGAAGCGATTTATAATATCGTCAACGGCGTAACCAAAATAAACGAAATATATTACGACACTTTAGAAGAGAAGCAGACCGAAAACTACCGTAAACTCATAATCAGCATGATAAAAGACCTGAGGGTGATAATTATCAAATTCGCCGACAGGATCCATAACATGAGAACCATCAGGTACATGAAACCTGAAAAGCAGAAAAAGATCGCGAGAGAAACTCTCGATATATACGCGCCTCTCGCTTACAGGCTCGGGATGTATAAGGTGAAGAATGAGCTAGAAGACCGCTCTTTCGAGATTCTCGATCCCGAAAATTATGAGATGATAAGCAAAAAACTTCAGACTTCCGTCGAATATATGGAGACATACATAAAGAAAATTTCTCCGATCATAATTACCGAGCTTGAAAAAAAGAATATAAAAGCGAACATCACCGGAAGGATCAAGCATTATTATTCCATATATAATAAACTGATGAACAGAAAAAAAAGTTTCGACGAAATTCTCGATATAATAGCTTTAAGGATAGTCATACCGGACGAAGACGACTGCTACCAGGTTTTAAGCGTGGTTCATCAGCTTTTCAAACCGATACAGGGGATGTTCAACGACTATATCGCCGCCCCTAAAACGAACGGATACCAGTCAATTCATACAAAAGTGATCTTCGATAACCGGGCGATCGAGATCCAGATAAGAACGAGTAAAATGCACGAGGTGGCAGAATTCGGTCTCGCCGCCCACTGGAGATATAAATCCTCTAATAACGAGGATCTCCACGCTATTGACGAATATATATTAAAACTCAGGAACATTCTCCAGGAAAGTTTTGAGGCAAAAGATCCGAAAGAGATACTTGAGGAGCTTAAGATCAACCTGATCTCGGGAGAGATCTTTGTTTTTACGCCGAAAAAAGACCTTATCACTCTGCCGTTAGGATCAACTCCTTTGGATTTCGCTTACAAGATCCATGAGAATATCGGCAACCACTGCATAGCCGCCAAAAGGAGCGGGAAAATTATACCTCTCGACGCGCAGCTTGAAAACGGGGATATTGTAGAGATTATAACATCTCCGAAAACAACCCCGACATATAACTGGCTCAGATTCGCCAAAAGCGCCCGTGCAAGAACTTCCATTAAACACTACTTGAAAAAATCGGAATACAACACGACCGTTAAGATCGGCCGGGATATTTTCATAAATGAGCTTAAAAAATATAAACTGCCCGCGGATAAGGAAATGATAAAGAGTGTCTTAAGATCATACGGTTTTTCGGCGATCGAAGATTTTTACCATACGGTCGGTGAGGGCGGGATAAAACCGAATCAGTTCATGAGAAAGATAAGTTCCTTTAAAAAGGAAAGTCTTCTTGAAAGGCTTGTCCATACAATAACGATTAAGAGTTCGAAAGACAAACCTGTTGAAAATGAAAAGTCTAAGGTCATTGTTTATGCCACCTGCTGCCACCCTCTTCCCGGTGATGCTATTGTGGGTCAGATAATTGAGGATGACGCGATACTTATACATCTTTCAAACTGTTCAGCTCTGGGATCTATTGATCCCTCAAAGCTTATTAACACGAACTGGGAAGTTGACAAAGACGAGGAATTCGAAGTAAGCTTTAAGGTCGCGGCGGAGGACAGACCGAACCTGCTCTACGACATGATAAAAGTATTCAGTTCGTTAAATGTCAATATGACTTTTCTCGAGCTTAAAGTTGAAGAATCAATAGTCGTGGGGAATTTTATCGGACAAGTAAAAAATTTAAATCATTTTATAAAACTGCGGAAAAAACTTTTCGCAGTCAACGGAGTTCTGTCAATAGAGAGATTCATTCAATAGTTTTACACATTTGGAGAATGGTTGAATTCCGGTACGATCTCTTTGATCTTCGATAGTTTGTCTTCTACCGTTAAAAGTTCGGATATCTGTTTATTTAAAAGGTCCAGATCGTATTTTCTCGCTTTGGCTATCGTTATAGATTCGAATTCGGTATTTTTATCCGATTCGTCAATAAGAAGTTCCTCATAAAGTTTTTCGCCGGGTCTCAGCCCCGTAAATTCTATCTGAATATCCTCTCTGCCGGAAAGTTTGATCATGTTTTTCGCGAGATCCACTATTTTCACCGGTTCACCCATGTCGAGGATCATAACATCTCCCCCTTTACCTATCGAAGCAGCCTGAAGTACGAGCTGGCAGGCTTCGGGAATAAGCATAAAGTATCTCGTGATTTCGGGATGGGTGATAGTTATCGGGCCGCCTTCCTGGATCTGTTTTGTAAATTTAGGTATTACCGAACCTGAGGATCCTAGAACATTTCCGAATCTTACCGCGCATATTTCAGTTCCGTTATGGTTTGAATTCTGAGCATAAAGTTCGCAGATCCTTTTTGTGGCGCCCATGACATTTGTAGGTCTTACGGCTTTATCGGTGGATATAAGAACAAATTTCTCGACATGATATTTAATGGAAAGATCTATGCAGTTCTTGGTGCCCATTATATTATTTGTGATTCCCTCTATCATATTGTATTCGACCATGGGAACATGCTTGTATGCCGCGGCGTGAATGACTATCTGAGGACGGTATTTATCAAAAGTTTTTTCAAGATAGTCCAAATCCCTGACCGACTGAAGCACAGGAACCACATTAAAGCATTTTAGCTCTTCGTTTATCATGTACAGATCAAGTTCGCTGTGATCGACTATAACAACCTGCTCAGCTTCGTATTTACAGCACTGGCGGCATATTTCCGATCCTATGCTGCCCCCGCCTCCGGTAACGAGAATTCTTTTTCCTTTAATGAATTCTCTGATCCTGTCCTCGTTTAAGTCTTTGGGGTGTCTTGCCAGCAGATCTTTTACATCAATGTTTTTCAGCTGAGTGAAAAAATTCTGATCCATTAAAATATCGCCCAGAGACGGCAGAATTCTTACTTCCCTGAAATACGGGCTCAGTTCCTCATAAAATTTCCTGATCAATTTTCTGTCTTTTAATGAAGGCATCGCGATCACTAAAAGGTCGTACTTCCTGATCTTATGAGATTCTGAAAGCTCAATGAATTTTTCTTTTGACAGAACCGGAATGCCTTCAAGTGTTCTCTGTCTTACCCTTTCGTCGTCGTCAATAAAAAATTTTACTTTGTAGGAAGTATCGTTGAATTCGTCCATTATCTTTAAGCCCGCCTTACCGCCGCCGTAGATCACTGCCCTTCTCACCTTAACCATCTTAGATCTGAGAAGCCAGTGCCTGTACACGAGCATCACGGTATTCTGGATGAACAGGAAAAACACAAGTTCGAGAATAATCATTCTGAATACCATCATGTCTTTTTTGAAGACTATGAAAAACACCGGAAGTGTAATAATGAACACTATTAGCCCGATAATATTTTTTAAAAGATATGATTTTGCAGAGGCGGATGACCATGACAGTTTATAATCGTCCATTATGATAAAGGACAGCATTATCCTCATCGAAAATATAAAGATCAGATAATTAAGGTGCGGCGGCCATATTCCTATGAATAAATTGGCGCTGAAAAAACTTGTGACAGTTATTATTAGTGTCGCAAAAACGCCGAGCAGTCTTTTGTCGCTCGCCCTTAATGAATCTATCATAAAATATTCCTGTATCTAATAAAACTCCCCGACTGTGTAATATAACTTAACCGCATTGATTTGTCAAAGTAAATCGGCTGAATTATACTTTCCCGCTGACGGAGTAACCTGATTCCAGTATCTTCACGATCCTCTGCGCGGTCTTGCCGTCCCAGAACTTCGGTACAGTACCTTTTTTGATTTTGCCTGCAAGTATTTCGTCAATATGCTTTATTATTATCTTTTTGTCGAGTTTTTTTATGAGGATATTTGTTCCCTGAGTAACTGTTGAAGGTCTTTCGGTATTTTCCCTTAGCGTAAGACACGGTTTTCCGAGAAATGTCGTCTCTTCCTGTATCCCGCCTGAGTCGGTGAGCAGAAATCTGCTTTCTTTCATCAGTTTAATAAAATCCAGATAGCCCAAAGGTTCGGTAAGTCTGATGTTCTTATTGTCTGAAAAACCTTTTAATATGCCCATGGCTTCGAAATTTTTGAGAGTTCTCGGATGCACAGGGAAAACCACAGAAAGTTTCTTTGAAACGGTTTTAAGCGTATCCACAAGTATTTTGGCGTTTTTCGGATCGTCAACATTTGACGGACGGTGAAGAGTGACGAGGCAGAAATTTTCCTTTTTAACCCCTAATTCCTTCATGATCCTGGATCTATCCGCCGATTTGATATGATTTACGAGTGAATCTATCATAACATTGCCGACATGGAAAATTTTTGATTCCGGGATACCTTCATTCTTAAGATTGACAACTCCGCTTTCCTCAGATACAAAAAGATAGTCCGAAACGACATCGGTCATTAACCTGTTGATCTCTTCGGGCATTCTTCTGTCGAAGCTCCTGAGGCCTGATTCCACATGAACGCATTTTATTCCGAGTTTTACCGCTACGAGCGTGCAGGCAACCGTAGAATTTACATCGCCGACCACGAGCACCATGTCAGGTCTCTGTTCGATACATACTTTCTCGAATTCGACCATGATCTTCGCGGTCTGTATAGCGTGCGACGCGCTGCCAACATTCAGATAAATGTCCGGCATGGGCATCTTGAGGTCGGTAAAGAATACTTTGGACATTTTTTCGTCATAATGCTGTCCGGTGTGTAAAAGTATCGGCTTTATGATCTTGGATTTGAGCATCAGGTTGTGAATGGGCGCGATCTTCATAAAGTTCGGCCTTGCGCCTACTACATTGATTATTTTCATTTATCAATTACCTTTTAGTTTAAATGTCAGATTCAAATATAACTAAATGTTTAATCTTAATCAATAGACTGCATTTAAAATATATCCCCACTTTCCCGCTTGACCTTACCCGTACAATTGATTAAATTTCTGCATTACTGAACCATTAAAAAAAGGACTGAATTATGCCGCTGCCGATAAACATACGCGATCTGATCAACGGAATGTCCATAGAATGGGAAAGACTCGAATTCAAAGCCGGCTGGAATCCCGAATCGGTCATGCACACGATATGCGCTTTTGCAAATGACATTAATAACTGGGGCGGCGGATATATCATAATCGGGATATCCGAAAGCAACGGAAGAGCCGTACTGCCACCAATCGGAATAGAACCTGATCAGATAGATTCAATTCAGAAAAAACTTCTCGAGATCTGCAGGCTGATAACACCCGATTATTCCCCGGTGGCAGAGCCAATGCTTTACGAAAAAAAGAACATCTTAGTTATCTGGTGCCCGGGCGGATCGATAAGACCGTATAAAGCTCCTGAAAAGCTCGCTAAAAACTCTCCGCATTCATATTACATAAGAAGATTCTCTTCCACCGTAAAGGTGAAAAACGGGAGCCTGGATGAATCGAACCTGCTTCAGCTTGCCCAAAAGATACCGTTCGATGACAGGATCAATCAAAATGCGGAAATTGAGGATATAAATCTGACTCTGATCAAAGAATACCTTCGAGAAGTAAAAAGCGACCTGTTTAACAGCGCGGAAAAGATGCCTTTTGCCGACCTTTGCAGGCAGATGCAGATAGCGAGAGGCCCTGACGAATACCTGAAACCTGTGAACATAGGGCTTTTGATGTTCAACACCGACCCATCCAGATTTTTCAGAGGCGCAATTATAGAAATTGTGGAATTTAAAGACAAGATCGGAGACAAATTCACCGAGAAGATTTTTTCCGGACCGATACATCACCAGCTTAGAGCGGCTTTACAGTATCTAAAGAACGCTGTCATCAAAGAGAGGATCAGAAAGCTTGATACACGCCCGGAAGCGGAAAGAATATTCAATTACCCTCTGACAGCTTTGGAGGAAGCCCTCGCGAACGCCGTGTATCACAGAAGCTACGACAATCAGTCAACAATAGAAGTATCGGTTTTCAAAGACCGCATCGAAATACTCTCCTTCCCAGGACCATTACCTCCTGTAAACGAAAATGATCTGAAGAAAGAAAGAGTCGTGGTCAGAAACTACAGGAACAGAAGAATCGGCGATTTCCTCAAAGAACTCGAGCTTACCGAAGGGCGAAGCACCGGATTACCGAAAATCAGAACCGCAATGACCGATAACGGCTCGCCTGAGCCTGAATTCCATACCGATGATGACCGAACGCACTTCCTTACGATCTTACGCGCTAATATGGATGCTTATGAAGTTGAAGCTGAAATCGAACAAGATAAGGTCCCCGATAAGGTCCCCGATAAGGTCCCCGATGATATTTCAAATAATCAGCGGAAAATATTAGAATTACTCGCAAAAAATAATGTAATGTCGATGTCTCAATTAGGCTTAGAATTAAATATCTCGAAAAGAAAAATACTTGATAATATAAATAAGCTTAAACAATTAGGCCTCATTAAACGCATCGGTCCCGCAAAGGGCGGTCACTGGGAAGTTTGCTAGAGCAAATGTCTAGCAAATGTCGGATATCCGTGCTTGGAAAAATTATACTGCTTAAATTCTAATATTATATCTTCAGCAGACCTGCTATAATTTCGATGATCTCGTCAAGCTGCGCGTCGGTCATTTTTGTATCTGATGGTAAACACAGACCCTGATCGAACATCTTTTCGCTTGTTTTATTCACATAATTATCACAGCCTTTAAAAACAGGCTGGAGATGCATTGGCTTCCAAAGCGGTCTTGATTCGATATTATATTTATTAAGTTCAAGTCTGATCTTTTCTCTGTCCGTAGCAGATTCTTTCGGATCTAATAAAATAGTCGTCAGCCATCTGTTCCCCTTAGAATCCTTTAATTCGGGCTGAAAAGTTATTCCTCTGACACGACCGAAAGCATTAAAATATTTATCAAATATCTGTCTTTTTCTTTCTACTCTATTTTCAAGCACCAGCAACTGCCCCCTGCCTATTCCGGCAAGAACATTGCTCATTCTGTAGTTATATCCGATCTGACTGTGCTCATAATGTCTGGCGTCATCCCGCGCCTGTGTAGCTAAGTATTTCGCCTTTTTTGTAAATTCTGTATTGTCGGAAACCAGCATTCCCCCGCCGGAAGTAGTCAGTATTTTATTGCCGTTGAATGACAGTATCCCGATATCGCCGAAAGTTCCGAGTTTTTTGCCTTTAAAGGATGCGCCCAAAGCTTCCGCGGCATCTTCTATAAGAGGTATTTTGTATTTTCTGCAGATCGAGACTATTTCGTCAATTTTCGCGCTCTGTCCGTACAAATGCACGGCAATTACCGCAGACGGGTATTTTCCGGTTTTTTTCTTCCGGTCGGTTATGGCTTCTTCTAAAAGAACAGGATCAATATTCCAGCTTTCTTTTTCGCTGTCAACGAATATAGGTTTAGCCTGCTGATACGCTATCGGATTAGCGGAGCCGGAAAAAGTAAATGTCTGGCAGATTACTTCATCCCCTGCTTTAACCCCGTTTATAATTAAAGAAAGATGTATCGCGGCTGTACCGGCACTTAAAGCAGTAGCTGATTTTATATTAAGATAATCTGACATTTCAAGTTCAAAAGCGTTTACATTATGTCCTAAAGGAGCTATCCAGTTCGTGTCAAAAGCCTCTTTAACATATTCTTCCTCTTTACCGCCCATGTGAGGGGAAGACAACCATATCTTTTCCCGTTCCAAAGAACACTCCTTAAAGTTGTATATCCGACTGTGTAATATAACTTCACAGTTTATAATTGTCAAAGTAAAACGGATAAATTTTACTTGATTGTTTATTTAAATTGAAATATAATTCGAGATATGAAAAAGCTGTTATTATACACAATTCTTATTTTACCCTGCCTGCTTTACTGCTCATATCCTTTTACTAATCCTTCCACCGTCGAGGAATATTTCCTTTATCCTATTCTCAATTATGATCATTCTACTGAATGGAAGAAAACTAGAGAAGGAAAATTATATGATGGCAGTCTGATTCAATTAAGTTACGGAAGTCTTACTACTTATGACCTTATGAATAACGAAGAAGCGGTAATAAATGAAGATATCGGTGAAGATTTTTTTTTCCGCTTCCGATACAGAAATCACGAGACGCGGCATCTGCCTTATGTTGAAAACTATGTAACTTTCGGACTCGGTTATAAAATAAATGAGTCATTCAAAATTTTGTGCGAAACAGGACTCTCTTATGAAAAAGCGGCAATAGACTTAAACCCGGGTTTATTGTTTACATTTCAGACAGTTTACGCATATTTAGGAGTGAATTTTAATGATATCCTTTTTGATATAAAGAATTTGGGCGAAGGGAAGAACAATTCAACCCCGCTGACGATTACATCGAATATCAGATTCAGTCTAAACCGTCTTTATTTTTTCATTTCAGCTAACTACGACACAGGAATAGACAGAACATGGAACAAAAATCCATTTACAGATGTTTTCTTACATAAAAATTATAAAAGAAATTTTTACGGCAGGATAGAATATGATCTAACAGATTATTTAAAGGTTTACTCAGAAAACTATTGGGATAACTTCTATGATGAAAAACAATACATAGATACTTTGTTGAGTATTTCAGAATATGAATTTTCGGCAGATCTGACTGAAAACAAGCTAGGGGCAATGTGGAGTCTGAACACTAAAAATATAATTGACTTCGGTCTCGGAGCGGCAAGTACGGAACATAATTTTGATGTGATCAACGGGACAGCAGAAAGTTATAAAATAGATTACACCGTGCTTTTACCGTGGGTGTTATACAATTATAAAATTACCGATAAATTAACTGTTCAGAGCGGTTTTATGAGTTCTTATACAATAGGAAAAGAGATAAGTATAAATAATCTTAGTTACCCGGATAAAGAACTGCTCAAACTCGGACTTGAATACCGTTTTTCGCCAAACGCAAACCTTTTCATTTCTGCAGGACAGCTTATAAACACAGGAAATTTCGGCGGCGGCAACGCCAGATTCAACCTGTTTTTCTGATGTGTAAATAGAAATAAAAAGTTGACAATATCTGAAAAAAAACTTACTTTCCACATGTGTAATTTTAATAAAACCAAAAGGGAGAACATGATGAAAAAAATAGTAACTTTATGTCTTATAACTGTATTTTTATTAAGCGTAAATGCGCAAAAAAGTACTGTTCCGAACGAGATAACAAAAAATAAAATAGAAGCCGGCGGATTTTTCGGTTATCAGTTTAATACAGCCGATGTTCCTGTGGCAAAAACTGATTTTACATTACCAAGCATCAGCTACAGACTGGAGACATCTCAAGCCAGTAAGAACAAATTTTACCTTAACGCGGATGCAGCTTACCGTTTTTATAAAACAACCGTTGACGGCGAAGCGGAAGGAAATCTGGATAATTTTGCCAATCTGTTATCTGTTAATATCGACCCGTCTTTTAGAATGTATCTGTCTAAAGAAATGTTCCAGCAAAAAACAAAACCCGTTTTAAAAGAGAAAAATAAAGAAGACGAGTGGGAAGAAGGAACTGCCGGAAGTTCAAACAAATGGTTCGTTTCATTCGGCCTCCCGGTCAATTTTAGCAATACTACTCCGCAAAACGATCAGTACGATTCATTCAGCAGCATGTCGGTGGACTTAACTACAAACATCGGTTATGACGATAAGAAAGTTGACATTAAAAGATTGTCTCCATGGGCACAATTCCAGGAAGGCTTGTTCGCTTACGGATTATTCGAATACAGACTGACTGAAAGTTATGACGGCGAAGATGTTGACGAAATGCCTTTATATGTTGGAGTAGCCGGTGATTTTGCCTATAACAGCCAGAAATACCTTTCCAACTCAATGATCCGCGGATTTGCGAGCGTAAAATATCAGTTAAATGACAAGGTAATTAGAGTATTACCTCCTGCACCTGAAGTTTTTGGCCCATATATCGGAACAATAATTGATTTGAAATACGGAGTAGAAATAGCAAAGGATTTTACAGACAAAATTAATGCTAACCTTAGTTTATCTTATCTTTCAATTCAACTCTTAGATGACCCTCAAGATGACAGTCAGAATTTTCTTGAAATGTTCGGCAGAGTTAACTTCTACCCTATCCCCGATCTTGCTCTATGGGGAGGTATTGATTGGACCGGACATTTACCCGAAGAACTGGATTATATTCCTGAATTTAATTTTAAATTCGGAGCAGTTTATACATTAGATTTCTTAAAGATGAAAAAGTAGTGTTAATACGATCACATCAAATTAGGCGTAAATAGTGTTTCTAAACAAGAAAAATTACATTATATATAAAAGAATATTTGATATCTCCTTTGCATTATTTTTACTAATAGCTACTTTACCAATAATGATTGGCTGTGCAATAATTATTAAATCTGAATCACAAGGACCTATACTTTTCAAACAAAACAGACCAGGAAAAAACGGTAAAATATTCAGAGTCTTTAAATTCAGATCTATGCGAATAGAAACAGAGATGAATGGCAGACCTCTAACAAATATTGAGCGAATGACAAGATCTGGTAAAATTTTAAGAAAGCTCAGCTTTGACGAACTCCCGCAACTCATAAACATAATCAAAGGTGAAATGAGCTTCATTGGACCTAGACCTCTCCTTGTAGAATATTTACCACTTTACAATCCAGAACAAATGCGAAGGCATGAAGTAGCACCAGGTATATCTGGATGGGCGCAGGTGAACGGAAGAAATACTATTACATGGGAACAAAAATTTGCATATGATGTTTACTATGTCGATAACATTTCATTTATACTTGACTTGAAAATTTTCTTGCTCACAATATACAAAATCGTAAAACAATCAGATATTGTTATAACAGAAAAATTCAAAGGATCTGAAAATGAATAGAGATATTTATCTTGTTGGAGCTAGCCCATATGGTCGAGCAATACACGAATTAGCTGTCTGTTGTGGGTTTAATCCTGTTTGTTTTTTTGATGATGATGAAAACAAAATCGATTCTGTTCATTTTGGAACAAAAGTAATAGGAAAGTTTTCCGATCTAAAAAAATCAGATATTGAAAATAAATATTTTGCTGTAGGTATAGGAAATAATGATGTTAGACTGCGTTTTATGAAAAAAATATTAAACAACGGTGGTTTTACTCCTAATCTGATTCATCCAAATGCTATAATTTCCCCTTCTGCAATTCTCGGCAAAGGGTTAATTATTCATGCTGGAGCATATATATGGACTGAAGTTAGAATTTCTGATTTTTGTATTATAAGTCCTAATGTTGTTATTTCACATCATACAACTATTGGCAAAGCATGTTTAGTTTCATTCTGTTCGGGGATTGGAGCATTAATAAATATAGGCGACCTTGTACTAATCGGTTCAGGATCTACTGTAATAACTGGGGTCGCAGTTATTGGAGAAAACTCAATAATTGGTGCAGGTTCAGTTGTCATAAAGGATACTGAGCCTAATTCAGTATATGCAGGAGTACCAGCTAAAAAAATTCGTGACCTAAAATAATGAAGAAAATACTTTTTCTTACCTTATCAAATTTTGAAGATGTAAACAAGCGTGGTATTTATACTGACCTCGTCAGAACCCTCGCAGAAAAATGCGAGGTTTTTGTTGTAAGCCCGAGAGAGAGGAAAACAGAACTAAAAACTGAATTATCTGAATATCAGAATATTAAAATTCTTAAAGTAAGAACCGGAAATATTACTAAATGCAGCATTATAGAAAAAGGGATTTCATCCTTGAGAATTGAAGAACAATATTTAAGATCAATTAAAAATAAGTTTGAATATATAAAATTTGACATGATAGTGTATTGCACTCCACCGATTACATTTCTGAAAATAGTTGAATACTTCAAAAAAAAAGACGATTGTGTTTCATATTTGATCCTAAAAGATATCTTCCCGCAAAATGCCGTTGATATAGGACTTCTTAAAAAAGACGGATTTATTCACAAATATTTCAGAAGAAAAGAGGAAAAGTTGTACACAATTTCTGACTATATCGGCTGCATGTCAGAAGCAAATGTAAAATATGTAATTGAACACAATCCTGAGATAATCAAAGACAATGTTGAAGTATTACCAAATTCCATAATTCCGATTGAAAAAAGTGAAATCAAAGATAAAGATGTTTCTATTCTTGAGAAGTATAATATTCCGTATGACTCTGTTCTTTTTGTATATGGAGGCAACCTTGGAAAACCACAAGGAATAGATTTCGTTATCGAAGTCGCAAAGAATTTTTACAGAGTCGAAAAAGGCTTCTTACTCATCGTAGGCAGCGGAACAGAGTATCCGAGATTAAAAGAATTTTACAACCGAAACAAGCCTAAAAATTGCTCATTATACAGCTTACTGCCGAAACATGAATACGACCAGTTAATCAATAATGCAGATGTCGGCTTGATTTTCCTTGATAAAAGATTCACAATTCCAAATTTTCCATCAAGATTAACAGCATACATGGAGTATTCTATTCCTGTTTTAGCTGCCACAGATAAAAACACAGATATTAAAGATGTGATAATAAATTCTGGAAGCGGATTATGGTCTGAAAGCGGAGACATTAATTCGTTTATTGGAAATGCAAACATTCTTGCATCTAATCCTGAGCTTAGAATTGAAATGGGTTTAAATGCGCGTAAATTTTTAGAAGAGAATTATGATGTTAGACGATCTGTTGATAGAATTCTAGAAAAATTATAAAAAAGGGTATTTATCTTGCTAATATGCAGATATTTTTTTATAATTACTATTTAGATTGATGAGGTATATTAAATAATGAATCAATTACTTATTAAAAATAACAAATTCATGTACAACAATGAAACATTCGAGCTTAATGATTTATATACTATAGAATTTTATAAATACAGTGACGAAAATGCTCTCAAATATAAAACTGAATTGTGCATATGCAATGAAATTTTTGTGTCGGTATTTCAAAAATATCTCGCGATTGAATTTTTTATAAAAAATAAGAATATCGAATATATCAAACTCGAAGATAACGATAAAATGCTGGATGCTTTATTATTAGACTTCGCCATTAAAAAACAAATTAAACTGAAGAGGATCAACTTCAGTTCCGATTTTTTCTACAGCTTACTTATAAAAATCAAAAGCATTTATTATATTTTTAGTTCATTCGCATATATCCTTTTTAAAATGCTTTTTATGCAGCACAATGATAAAATACAAGATAATGAAAAAAGATTTTCATTAATTCGAACTCCGGCTGCAAAAAAGAAAATGTCCTTTTTGAATGATGTGAAAATAAGATACGAACAATTTAATAATGACAATAGTATCTATAGTTGCTACCCGTTAAAATCAAGGCTGAAATTAGTATTTAAAGCTTTCATTAAATCATATAATGAATTAAAAAAATATTGGGCTTTTATAAATAGAAATGTCGGGAAAAAAAGCGCGGATCAAATCGTTTTGCATTATTCGAAAAGAATAGTTCACACACTATTATACAGTTATATTTTAGATGAATATTTTAAATCACACGAGAAATGCGAGTTCTTTACCGGTAATTGCCTTGACAGATTCGCAATAATTGAAGCGGTTACATCAAAAAATTATAATATAAAAGTAATCTGTATTCCTCACGGAATGGAATACGGGTTTTTATACCCCTGCGGTTATCCCTGTGATATTCACTATTCAACGACAGATAAAGCTAAAAAAGTTATGAATTCAATATATAATACAGATAAATTTATATTTGACGATGTAATAGCATCGAATATGCTTAAGTTAAAAGAAATTGATGATCATAAACGAATGATTGTTTTTTTTACTGAATCTAGAGATATTGATGTTAATATTGAAATAATTAATTCACTTTTACCTATATTGAAAAAGGAAGACATAAAGCTATATTTAAAGTTACACCCTAAAGACAGTAAATCTAATTATTCTGAATATAAAAACAATATTGAGTATATTGACAGCTTTAATATTGCAATATCTAATAATATTTGCATCGCAAGGAAATCTACCGTTTTAGTGGAAGCTTTATATAATGCTTCGATACCACTTGCTATACAAATTAATAATAAAGAAATAGCAAGAGCGTTGACATTTCCTTCTCTTCAGGATGAGAAAATTAAAGTTTTCTATAAAGTTGAGGACTTGGCAAAATATATTAAGACAATTTTATGATAACAGATAATCTTAATTATAATCTGAAAATAAAAGTGGGAGTACAAAATGTCAAATTATTTAGTAACTGGTGCTGCAGGATTTATAGGAGCAGCAGTTGCAAAAAAACTGATCCAAAGTGGACATAATGTTGTAACCATTGATAATTTATCCACTGGAACAGTTTCAAACATTCCTGATAATTGTGAATTTATCAGAGGAAATGATTATGACAAGGAAACTTTAGAAAATTTGAGAGAACGCAAATTTGATGCAATAATACACATCGCCGGACAGAGTTCTGGAGAAGTTAGTTTTGAAGATCCGGTTTATGATCTTCAAACAAATACTCAGTCTACAATTATGTTGCTTGATTATGCAAAGAATACCGGTTGTAAAAATTTTATTTATGCAAGCACAATGTCGGTATATGGAGATCACACAAACCCTTATGTCAACGAAACCACCCAGTTAGTACCTAAATCTTTTTATGCAGTTGGAAAATTAGCCAGTGAACATTATATGAGAATTTATAGCGGTTTTGGTATAAAATGCACTGCTCTGAGATTATTTAATGTGTATGGTGTAGGCCAGAACATGACTAATTTAAAACAGGGTATGGTAAGCATTTTCTTAGCATTAGCAATTAATAATAAGCATATTATCGTAAAAGGTTCAAAAGATCGGTTTAGAGATTTCGTCTATATTGATGATGTTGCCAGTGCTTTTATAAAATGCTTGTTCAGAACAAAGGGCGAAATGTATGAAGTTTATAATATTTCTAGCGGAGTAAAAAATACGGTAGATAATATAATACAGAAAATAAAAAACTCCTTACCGTATGAAGTTTCTATTGAATTCATGAAAGGCACTCCAGGAGACCAGAATGGAATATTCGGTAATAGCGAAAAGATTTACAAAGAATTAGGATGGAAAGCTGAAACGAATTTCGATTCAGGAATGAAGAAAATGATTGATTGGGCTTTAGAGGAGGCAAAAAAATGAAAATTATCGGCGTTATCCCGGCTCGTTTTAAATCAAGCAGATTTGAAGGGAAACCATTGGCTGATATCTGTGGCAAACCGATGATCTGGTGGGTATATAATCAGGCTATAAAAGTTAAAGAGTTTAAAGCAGTATATGTCGCAACAGAAGACGAAAGAATATTTGATGCATGTAAATTTTATAATATAGATGTTATTATGACATCTGACCAACACAAGACAGGAACTGATAGAATCGGGGAAGTGGCAAGAAAAATACCGGCTGATTTATATGTTAATATTCAAGGTGATGAACCGATGATCGAACCTGAAACTATTTTAGAAGCTATAAAACCGTTTTTTGAAAATCTGGATTTGAAGGTATCAAATTTGATGACATCAATAAAGGATCCTGTTGATGTAGTCAATTTTACAGTCCCGAAAGTAATAACCAATAAAGATGGAATCGGTATTTATTTAACCAGGAGTACAGCACCCTATCCGAAGGGAAATATAAACTTCTCTTACTTCAAACAAGTATGTGTATATGGCTTCAAACCTGATGCTCTTCAATTCTTTTGTGAATCACCCAGAGGAAAAATCGAAAGCATTGAAGATATTGAAATTTTAAGGTTTATTGAAAATGGATATAAAGTACAATTTATCGAAGTTGACTCTGATACAGTTGCTGTTGATACTCCAAACGATTTAGAAAAGGTAAATAATATTATGAAAGCAAAATTAAATTTGAATAAGGCAGCAAAATGAACAATATCAATATCTTAGACTGTACTCTTAGAGATGGTGGATATGTAAACCAATGGCAGTTCGGAGAAAAAAATATAAAAAAAATAATATCAAAATTGGTCGAATCAAAAATTGATATTATTGAATGTGGTTTTCTTTCTAAAAAAACAGTTCGTAATAAAGACTGTTCAATTTTTGATTCTGTAAGCGAAGTGAAAGACTATTTACCGAATGATAGAGGTAGCAGTACTTTTGTATGTATGATTAACTTTGGAGAATTCGCGATTGAAGATATTCCCACAAACGACAAATCTTCTATTGACGGAATAAGAATAGCTTTTCATAAAAAAGATAAAGCAGCAGCCTTGAAACTCTGTAAAGAGATTTCAGATAAAGGTTATTTACTCTTTATGCAACCAATGGTGGCAGTGTCTTACACCGATGAAGAGTTTATAGATTTGATTAAAGAAGCAAATAAGATCATGCCTTTCGCATTTTACATAGTTGACAGCTTTGGAGTTATGAGAAGAAATGATCTAATGCGATTGTATTATCTTGTGGATCACAATCTTGAAAAGAGCGTAACTGTCGGATATCATTCCCACAACAATATTCAAATGGCATATTCTAATGCACAAGCACTTGTTGATCTAAAAACAAAAAGAAAACTTATTTTTGACTCAAGTGTATTTGGTATGGGCAGGGGAGCTGGGAATTTAAATACTGAATTATTTATTGAATATCTTAACGATTTTAATGGAAGCGATTACAAAACTAAGCCTTTATTGCAGATTATTGACGAAGTTCTGAACAATATTTATCTAAACACATATTGGGGTTACTCTCTCCCCCACTACATTTCATCCAAACATAATTGCCACCCTAATTATGCCTCTCATTTATCCAGTAAAGATACTTTAAAAGCAGAAGACATTAGTAATATATTGATGAAAATGGATGAAGAAAAAAAGAATAATTTTGACAAAGATTATATTGAGAATTTATATCACAATTATCAAGCACATATGATAGATGATAGCCTGTGTAAAATCGAACTTAAAAAACTATTAAAAAATAAGACAGTTTTATCAATTGCTCCAGGCGGAAGTATAAACGACGAAATTAGAAAAATAAACAAAATTGTTTCAGAAAAAAATGTTATTACAATTTCAGTAAATTTCAATCCTGAAAAAATAAAATCAGATTATGTTTTCGTAAGTAATATTAAAAGATATGATGATCTGAAGAACAAAAAATTATCAAATTTGATTACTACTTCTAACATTAATACGGAAAGTACAGTTAAATATAAAGTTAACTATATTAACTTGCTTAATGAAATACCATCAGTAAGTGATAACGCAGGGCTGATGCTGATAAAACTATTAGTTGAGTTAGGCGTAAAATCTATCAAGCTTGCTGGATATGACGGTTATTCTTACGATTCCTCCACAAATTATGCTGAAAAGGATATGACTTTTATTAAGAAAAAAAATGTCGCTGATTCGCTCAATAAGGGAGTTAAGAAAATTATAACTGAATATTCAAAACAGGTTGATATTGAATTTATCACTAAATCAAAATACCTGAAAATGGAGGAATAGTATCATTAAAATAGTTACTTTTGGTGAAATAATGCTTAGATTGTCATCACAAGGCAATAAAAAACTCTTTCAAAATGACATATTAGAAACATCATTTTGCGGAGCGGAAGCTAATGTAGCTGTTTCTTTATCTAATTTTGGGGTAAAATCATTTTTTGTATCTAAAGTGCCTGGTAATGATGTCGGAAGTGCCGCATTAAACTCTTTGAAATATTTTGGAGTAGATATCAATTATGTTTGCATTGGTGGTGAAAGATTAGGATTATATTATCTGGAAAAAGGCGCAAGTCAACGACCATCAAAAATTCTTTATGATCGGGCCAATTCAGCGATCTCAGAAGCAAAAAAAAGCGATTTTGATTGGAATAGAATTTTTGAAGATTGCGGATGGTTTCATTTTACCGGAATTAATCCGGCATTAAGTGATAACTTGGCTGAGATTTGCTTTGAAGCTTGCAAGATAGCTAAGAAAAAAGGAATCACAATCAGCTGTGATATTAATTTCAGAAGTAAACTATGGTCCAAGGAAAAGGCTAAACCAGTAATGAGTCAGTTGATGTCGTATGTAGATGTATGCATCGGAAATGAAGAAGATGCAGATAATGTTTTTGGAATTGAGGCCAGCAATAATGATGTTTTATCAGGAAGTATTAATCATGAAAGTTATAAGGAAGTAGCTAAGAAAATTAGCACGCAATTTGGTTGTAAATATGTAGCTATAACACTCAGAACCAGTATCTCTGCGTCAATTAACAAATGGTCAGGCATGCTTTATTCAAAAGAGTCAGACAACTCTTTTTTTTCTAAAGAATACGACATTCATATTGTGGACCGGGTTGGCAGTGGTGACAGCTTTGCAGCCGGTCTGATTTATTGTTTAGTTAATAATATGAATCTTCAAGATTGTGTTGAATTCGCTGCAGCTTCGAGTTGCTTAAAGCATTCTATCGAAGGCGACTTTAATAGAGTCACTCTTGAGGATGTAAAAAACCTAATGATGGGTGATAAATCCGGAAGGGTAAAAAGGTAGCGAATATTTTCTATTATTATAAAGAGGTATCCTGATGAGAGTGATACATGTAGAAAAGCATTTTGATCCGGAATCGAGCTATCAGATCAATGAGTTTCTGGAATATAAGTACGAGAATATTGAAAACATTTTAATAACTACTGACGATATGTCTCCTTTCCACAAAGAAAATAAATTCGATAAAGATGAAGAATACAGTAAAAAATATAATGTTAAAATCATTCGTATGAAAAAACTGGTCAAAATATCAAATAGGATAATTATTCCGGGACTGTTTTCTAAAATTGACAGCTTAAAACCGGATATTGTTTTTTTTCATGGAATCGGCGATTTTTTCGATTTAGGTATCTTAACCAGAAATATTAAATATAAAGTTGTAAGGGACAGCCACATGTCATGGGTCGCATCAAGAAATAAGCTCCGAATCTTTTTTTACCCTTTTATGCGTAATATTTTCTCTCCGTTTATTAATAATTCTAATAAATATTATCGTATATACTCTCTGGGCGTTGAAGAGACAGAATATTTAAAGCATATTGGTATTTCAGATGCTAAAATCGCAGATTTGAAACATGGTTTCAAGCCTGAAAAATTTTATTTTTCTCCTGAAGCCCGAAAAGAAATCCGTCGTGAATATAACATTGCTGATGATCAGATATTAATTTCCTATGTCGGCAAAATGAATATTTATAAAAGACCTGATTTGGTTATTGATATAGTTAATGGGTGCAAGAATGTTGATAAAATAGTATTATTGTTTGTCGGATCTGTAGATGACAGGTATATGAGTTATTTCGAAAAAGCAATAAATGAGCTTGATAAAAAAGTTAAAGTGATAAATATCGGCAATCAAAAATCTGACATCTTATATAAATATTATTCTGCTACAGATATTTGTATATGGCCAAAACAGACAACTTTAAGTTCAATTCACGCTCAGGCTTGCGGATCTACAATTATTATGGAAGACGAAAAATCAAATATGGATAGAGTTGTCGAATCGAAATATTTATTTAAAAAAGATGATTTAGCTGACGCTTCAATAAAATTAGATTTAGCAATAAACAGCAAAGATTATTTATTGAAAGAAAAAATATTTTCTGCCAAAAAGTTACAAGAACTGAACTTAAATAACAGCATAAAACGATTGTATGAGTCTTGGGAGAAATTACTTTCTGAAAAAATAAATAACAGTTAAACAGGAATTTTAGATGGATATAAAACACATTTGTTTTATTGCTGATGGCTATCCTACAACCGACGATATGGTATTCACATTCTTTAGACAATTAGTATGCGCAATTGCTGACACTGGAGTAAAGTGCACTGTAATAGTCCCGCAAAGCGTTTCCCGTTCTTTTTTTAGAAGCAAAAAAAAACGCCCTTTAGAATGGATTGACATAAGTAATAAAGGTTTTGAAATTGATGTATATCAACCAAAGAGTATATCATTTTCTAACAGGTTGATTTTCGGTGTTAAACTTGGACAGTTTTTTTGGCGACAGGCTGTTATTCATTCTTTTGACAATTTAAAAATAAAACCTTGTGCCGTCTACGGACATTTTTGGCATTGTGGGTTGGTTGCGTCAATAATTGGCAAGAAATATCATTTACCAGTATTTGTTGCTTCAGGAGAAAGTAAAATTGCCGTGAAAGACCGATATAGCAATAAAATGTTACTTAAATATTTAGATGCTGTAAGAGGTGTAATATGTGTTTCTTCAAAAAACATGAAAGAAAGCCTCGATTTGAATCTTGCTTCTCCTAATAAAATGATCGTGATACCTAACGCGATTAACAGTGAGTTGTTCTATTTCGAGAATAAACTGGAACAAAGAAAAAACCTTGGGTTTGACAAAAATGATTTTATCATTGCATTTACAGGTTGGTTCAATGAAAGAAAAGGTGTATTAAGATTATCTGAAGCGATTGGCAGAATTAGTGATGTAAAATCTATTTATATCGGATCAGGAGAACTGCAACCTTATGGTGATAATATATTATTTTGCGGAAAACTTCCCCATGATCAAATTGTTCACTATTTGAACGCAGCAGACATTTTCGTTTTACCGACATTAGCAGAAGGCTGCTGTAATGCTATAATTGAAGCGATGGCCTGCGGATTACCGATTATTTCTTCTAATTTACCTTTTAATGATGATATTCTAAATACAGAAAATTCAATTCGTATAGATCCAAAAGACGTCGAAGCAATAAAAAAAGCAATTATTCTATTAAAAGATAATCCGGATCTGCGCAGTAAAATGTCCAAAGCTGCTCTTATTAGTGCATCGAATTTAAAAATCGAACAAAGAGCAAAAAAAATTATTGAATTTATGAATTTAAAAAATAAATCTTACGAATAAATATGTTTATAAAATTAAGTAAACTCTTTTATATTTTATTAGTTTTTTATTATGGTTGGTTTCAAATAATAGTGTTTCAACTTCCGGGTATAATGTTGATATTGGGTTTGGGCATGTCTGTATTAGTTGTATTTGACTGTATAATATCGAAAGAAAATATATTACATTTTTTCACAATTGAGTTTGATTTATGGCTTTTATTTGCATTAACATCTTTTATTTTTGGAATTTTTATTGCTATAAATTTTGACCATTTGCTTTATTTACTCTCAAGATTTTTTCAGTTTCTTTTAATGATTTTCTGTATGCTATATATTTCAAAAAAAGAAAAAAAAGTTGATTTCTTTGTTAAAGTTTTTGTTGCATTTTCTTTAGTCTGTGCAATTACTGCAGTTTTCTATGGTGAATCATACGGAGGAGGAAGAATTAGTTTAGGCTCAAATAACAATCCAAATCAACTGGGTATTTTAATGGTTTTCGGTACATGCTTTATTTTATGGCTTCTTAATATTAGTAAAATTTTTTATACAATTCTTTCTTTCTGCATTATAGTGCTTAATATCAATATTATAATTTTAACCGGGTCAAAAAAATCATTAATTGCAGTGATAATTTTACTGGTATTTTGGATTCTTTTTGTAATAAAAAAAGAATTATCCCACATAAAGTTGAGCTATAAAATTATTGGCTTAGCACTAATTCTTCTTACATTTTGGCTTGGTTATATTATTCTTTTAAAATCATTCGAGAATTCTGTTATGGCTATACGATTGAATTCCTTTATTGAACAAGGTGATCCCGCTAGGGAAAAAATGTATCAACAAGCGTTTAATTTATTTAAAGAAAATCCAATAATCGGAGTTGGATTTAATAATTATAGAGATTATTATGGTTCATATACTCATTCTACATATGCTGAAGCTATAGCTTGTACTGGCTTAATAGGCTCAATCCTTTATTTATCCCCTTTTATTATTCTTTTTTTTCGCTATATTCTTATGGAATTTAGTATTAAAACAGATTATACATTACTAAAAAAAACAAGAATTATGCTATGCTTGTTATTGATATTGATTTTCCTTGGATTAAGTATTATACATTTTTATGAAATGATTTCAAATATAGCTTTTGGAATACTAATTTGCTTTTTTTATATTAATAATCCAAATAATCCAAAAAAATTAACAAATAATAATAACAAGTAGGATCAAATATGTCAAAATTCACAGTTTTAAAAAAAATATATAAATCTCCAAAAAAAATTATTAGAATATTGGGAACAAAAAAAATTTTAGATTGGATTCCTGATAAACAGTATTTGCAGTTAATCTATTGGGGAGAAACGGACAAAATTCTTAATTTAAAGAATCCTATTACATTCAACGAAAAGCTCCAATGGCTTAAACTTTATGACAGAAAACCCGAATATTCAAAATATGTTGATAAATATGAAGTTCGCTCATATATAAAAGAAACTATTGGAGAAAAATATCTCATCCCATTAATCTCCGTCTATAACAAAATTGAAGACATAGACTGGAATTTACTACCAGAGAAATTTGTTATGAAATGCACTCACGGATCCCATAATAATATAATTTGCTTGGATAAATTCAGTCTCGATATTAAAAGATCTACTTTACTTCTTAAAAAATGGATGGGAAATAGCTTATTCTGGTTCGGGAGGGAGTGGCCGTACAAAAATGTCGTACCAAGAATTATTTGTGAAGAATATCTCGGTGATCTTGAAGGGTATCCCGATGATTATAAAATAATGTGTTTCAATGGAGAGCCAAAAGTAATACAGATACATAAAAAAACAGTTAATCAGCATACTATAGATTTTTACGATACACAGGGTAAAATTCTTCCTTTTAGAAAATGCAGATTCAAGAATTCGGGGGTTCAAGTGATTAATATATCCGATATCTGTGTAATGCTCGATCTAGCTCGTCTACTTTCAGTTGGAACTAAATATATGAGAACGGATTTTTATCTTGTCAAAGGAAAAATATATTTCGGAGAACTGACTTTTTTTGATTCCAGTGGATTTATAGAATTCGAACCGGAAGAAAGCAATGTGTTTCTTGGTAAACTGATGAACCTTAACTAAGGAGGTAGTTCTTTGACGCAAATCATAATCGGAGGAGACCTTGTCCCAACTGAATCTAACATGGACCTTTTTATTAAAGGCGAAGCTGAAATCCTTCTCGGAAAAGATATTTTCAGGATTTGGAACTCGGTTGATGCAAGAATATTTAATCTCGAAACACCGCTAGTCGATATCAGAACTCCTATAATAAAATACGGCTCTGCACTTTCCGCGTCTTTAGCAGAGATAAAAGGAATTAAAGCTTTAAATCCTTCACTAATTTCATTAGCAAACAATCATATACTGGATCAAGGCGTTCAAGGGCTAAAACTTACCGAAAACATTTTGATGCAGAACGGAATTCCTTTTGTTGGTATAGGAGACAATCTTACTGAAGCCTGTAAACCATATATATTTAACTTCGATAAATTAAGGATTGGTGTATACTCTTGTGCAGAACACGAATTTACTATAGCAACAGCAAATACTCCAGGCGCAAATCCTTTTGATTCATTAGAAAGCCTTGATCATATTAAGAACTTAAAATCAGTGTGTGATTATGTAATTGTCCTCTACCATGGAGGGAAAGAGCATTATAGGTATCCATCACCAAACCTTCAAAAAGTATGTAGAAAAATGGTTCAAAAAGGAGCGGACTTTGTGGTTTGTCAGCATAGTCATTGTATCGGTTGTTATGAAAATTATCAAAATTCTACTATTGTATATGGTCAGGGAAATTTTATATTTGACAGAAAGGAAAATGAATTCTGGAACACAGGTCTGCTTTTAAAATTAATATTTGACAATGATATTAAAGTAGAATACATTCCTATCGTGAAAAAAGTTGAATGCATAAGGCTGGCAAATGAAGAAACCGCGGAAAAGATACTGAGCGATTTCGAAGATCGGTCCAATATGATAAAAAAAGATGGATTCGTAAAAGATAATTACGCAAAATTCGCAGAAAAGTCGTTGCTTTATTATCTAAAAGGCATTTCAAAACAAGGAAAACTGACCAGACTGATAGACAGAAAATTGCTTAATGATATTATTATCAAAAAAAAATTCGGCACAAACCAACTTCTCGCGTTGAGAAATTGCATCGAATGCGAATCACACAGGGAAATGATATTAACCGGAATTGATCTGAGAATTAATGAGAGAAAATAGTGTCCTAGATAAATATTTTTCAGAAAACAAATTTTTATTTAAAGGTTTTGAATCTATAGATATAAGAAAGCTTCTATCCACACGTGTTTATCAAAAAAATAAAAAGAAACTACGCTTTAAAGATTATTTAAGAATGTTATGTGGTGGTATTATCGATTATTATAAGCTTGATTTACAAAAAAGAGGTTCTTCATTATTAATTTACAAGCATTATAGTTCAAGATTCGGCTTTAATAGGATATTAAATAATGTTTCATCAATCAATGATGGAATGGATATCTTAGAAAGAAAAAGTATTAGTATCAAAAATATAAAGTTAAAATTTAATTTTTCTTATTATAGAAATTTGCTGAATTGGATATATCATGTTATAAAAATTAATGTAAAAAATGATATTCGAATTTTTATTTTATGTGATCTTTGTTTCGCATATAAGTTATTTCTTTCTTTAAAAGAGATTAAAGGATTTGAGAGATATAAAGCAATAACGGTATTATTTGATGCGGCAGTCGGAGATAATTTAGTTGTGCAATTTGCACAATTAAATAAAATAACCACGATAACGCTTCAGCATGGACATTTTAATTTTCCTGATGAGGATGATAAAGTTACACCTAACTCATCTTTCGGAGGTTTTATTAGCGATTATATGCTTGCATGGAGCCATTTTACAAAGAACGAAGCAATCCGGGCACAAATTCCTGAAGAAAAAATTATAGTCGCCGGTAACCCATTTTATATAGATAGTAATTTAATCGAAAACGAACGCAAAAATTATTTTTGTGTCTTTCTTGACGCTGATGTAATGTATGAAGAAAACATTCAAATGATTAAAATTGCCAAAATTATATCTGATAATTTTGAGATAAGAATGAAATTAAAATTTCATCCTTCTTCTAATAAAAAAAGATATAATGGCTTATTTAACGAAAGTGATGCTTTAAAAAACAGTGCAGATAACGGAGAAATTTTAAAGGAAGTCAGGTTTATTTTTGCTTGTTCATCATCGTTAATATTAGAGGCAGTGTTATTTAAAACTCCAATTTTTAGATACAAATCAAAGGTAAATGATGTCTTTCAAGGTGTTGAATTCCTTTATTTTTCTGAATTAGAAGAGGCTGTTAATCTAATGAAAACATATAGAGATAATCCTAAAAAAATACAAGAAAATGTAGATTATTTGGAAGATATTTTAAGTTGTTCAGGGAATATTAAGAAAAATTATGAAAATTTTTATAAATTATTTGAATGAAAATTACTAATTCAAAACCTATGAAAAACAGTAAAATAGAGAATATTTTTAATCCTACTACAATGTATCTCCTTTCGATGCTTATCCCTAAATTTGCAGTATTTTTATTTCTTCCAATTTATAGCAGATATTTAACTCCTTATGATTTTGGTATAATAAAATATTCCCTTTCTATAACAACAATTTATAGCGCTTTATCTGCTTTTGGCTTTAATACTTATTATCTCAGATTTTATTTCTCATATGAGGATAAAAGAAAAATCAATGGTTCTGTATATTGGAGTTTATTGATATGGAATTTAGTTCTATTTTTAATATGTATAATTTTCCTGCCTTTTGTTTTTGGAACGATTCACATCGCTGTTCCATTTTTCCCGTATATTTTTATTGCACTTGCTACACAGTTATTTAAAAGTATGGAATTAATTCCTTTACGCACATTTCGACTAAATAAAGAAGTAAAAAAATATTTTTCAAGATCAGTATCTCAAACAGTATTATCCATTATCTTGACACTTGTGTTTGTTATAAATCTCAGATTAGGTGCATCAGGAAAATTGATTGCAGAATTAATTTCAGCTTCAGTTTTCGCTCTAATTTTTATTCGCTATATGCACAAACATTCTTACTTTGCCGTTGATTTAAAAATTATTAAAGAAGGCTTAAAATTCTCAATTCCTCTAGTTATTGGTGATTTGCTGACAAAAACCATGCGTGCTTCAGGCACAATAATTATTGAGAGATTTGTGAATCTTGCATCACTGGGTGTCTTCTCAATTGCTAATTACTTTTCTATGGTAGTTGAGTATATTTTTGCAGCGATATATATGTCAGCAGAACCAGACCTCTTTAAAATGGCGGATAAAAGCAATTTCTTTCCTTTTTTTATTAAATTTAAGAATTTATACTTTCCGTTCGTTTGTTTTTCATGTTTTACTATCGGAATTTTCTCAAGAGAAGTATTGATTATTTTATTCAGTGAAGCGTATCATGAAGCTTGGCCGTATGTTCAGTTTTTAGTTGTTTCAAGCGCTCTTTATTCATATAGATCATTATTTAGCATGATGAATTTTGCACAGAAAAAAACTTGGGTTGACTCTTTGTCTTCAGTTGTAGGATGTATTTCAGAAATATTAACAATAGTACTATTAGCAAATTCGTTCGGCCTATATGCTGCAGCTACCGCTACGATAATAAGCCGCTTTATTGCACTTTGTATTTCATATACATTTATTAAGAAAGATAAAGAACAATCCTATGGGATAATAAAAGACTTTTTAACTATATTAATTATGGTTTCATTTTTTTATCTAGCCAATTACCTGAACATGTATAATTTTTATACAACAATATTTTTTAAAAGCTTGTTATTTATCTTATATGGTTATTATATTACATTAAGTTATAATTTAAGAATAAATGATTTGAAAAAAATATTAAAAAGAAAATAGGGTTAAAGATGAATGAAATATTAGTTACTGGCGCTGATGGTTTTATAGGGAGCCATTTAGTTGAAGAATTAGTCAGAGAAGGCTATAAAGTGAAAGCTTTTGTATATTATAATTCATTCAATTCTTGGGGTTGGTTGGATTCATTTTCGAAACATGTTCTCGATGAAATTGAAGTCTTTCCAGGTGATATAAGAGATCCTAATGGTGTTAGAGAAGCAATGAAAGGCATAGACAATGTATTTCATCTTGCTGCTCTTATTGCTATTCCTTTCAGCTACCATTCACCTGACACTTATGTCGAGACCAATATTAAAGGAACTTTAAATGTTCTGCAAGCAGCGCGAGATTTAAACACAACTCGTGTTCTAATCACTTCTACTTCAGAAGTTTACGGAACCGCAGAATATGTTCCAATTGATGAAAAACATCCGTTTCAAGGGCAATCTCCTTATTCAGCTACCAAAATAGGTGCTGATAGATTGGCAGAATCGTTTTACAGAAGTTTTAATATGCCTATTACGATAGTAAGACCCTTCAATACATATGGGCCTCGCCAATCTGCCAGGGCAGTGATTCCAACAATTATTACACAGCTCCTTAAAGGTAAAGAAGAGATCCATTTAGGATCATTAACACCAACAAGGGATTTCAATTTTGTAAAAGATACAGTAAATGGTTTTATTGAGATTGCAAAATCTGATAAGACTATAGGTGAGGAAATTAATATAGCATCCCAGCAGGAAATTTCAATAGGTCAACTTGCAGAAGAACTTATAAGACAAATTAACCCTAACGCAAAAATTGTTTGTGAAGATCAAAGATTAAGACCTGAAAAGAGTGAAGTTAACCGACTTCTGGGTTCTAACGAAAAAATCAAGAAATTAACGAACTGGAAGCCTCAATATACATTAAAGCAGGGATTAGCAGAGACGATCGATTTTCTAAAGCATAATTTAGACAAATATAAAACAGATATTTACAATTTATAAAAAATGTAAATAGATTGGACATTTTAAAATTCGTGAATTATATTACAAATAAAAAATGGAGGAAACAAAAATGAAGTATTGCAAAAAATGTGTAATGCCTGATACAAGGCCAGGTATTAAATTCAATGAGAATGGTATTTGTACCGCTTGTCAATCATTTGAACGCAGAAAAGAAACTAATTGGGACAAACGATACAAAGAATTACAAAAATTATGCGATAAGTATAGAGGTTCAAACGGCACATCCTATGACTGCGCCATCGCTGTTAGTGGAGGAAAAGATAGTCACTTCCAAGTTTACTTGATGAAAGAAGTCATGAAGATGAATCCTATTCTTTTTAGTGTAGAAGATAACTTTGAAATGACTGAAGCTGGAAAACATAACCTTAAAAATATTTCAGAGGAATTTGGCTGTAACATCATTAGTTTGAAACCAGATATTAAAGCCCAAAAAAAACTTATGAAATACACTTTTGAGAAATATGGAAAACCCACTTGGTTCATTGATAGATTAATTTATACATTTCCGATGCACATGGCTATAAAATTTAATACACCACTTTTAGTATATGGTGAGAATATTAGCTATGAGTATGGAGGATCGGACTGTGTAGAAACTTATTCTGCTAAAAATCAGTTGAATAACGGAGTCGCTTCAGATATTGATATGAACGAGCTTCAAAAAATTGAAGGAATTACAGAAGAAGTCCTTGAAATGACAAAAGCTCCAGCATTAGGAGACATGAAAAAGATAGACCCGATGTATGTGTCGTATTTTATTCCTTGGAACAGTTATGCGAATTATCAATTTGCGAAATCAAGAGGATTTCATGATTTAACTCATGAATGGGATAGAACTCACCATGTCGAGAATTTCGATCAGATCGACAGTAGAGCATATTTATTACACTCATGGCTTAAATATCCAAAATTTGGACATGCATCCGCTACAGATTATGCGGCACGCTTTGTTAGATACGGCTTAATCTCAAGAGACGAAGCTATTCTTCTTGTAAAAAAACATGATCATAAATTGGACACGATCATTGTGGATGATTTCATAAAATTTATGGGCTACAAAGAATCAGAATTCTGGAAAATTATAGATAATCTTTATAATAAAAAGATTTTTGAGAAAAATACTTTCGGTGAATGGGTGCTGAAGAATCCTATTTGGAATGAAAAAAAGTAGAGATGAATAAATTTATACCATTATCAGTCCCTAATTTAAAAGGTAACGAACTAAAATATATAACTCACGCTATAGAAACTGAATGGGTATCTACAGGTGGTCCGTATGTAAATGATTTCGAAAAAAAAATCGCAGATTATGTTAAAGTGAAAGGTGCTGTATCTTGCCAAAACGGAACATCAGGGTTACATACAGCCTTGATGATTTGTGGTGTAACTAAAGACGATGAGGTTCTAGTACCAACACTTACTTTTATCGCGGCAGTGAATCCAGTAAAATACATCGGAGCAGAACCAATATTTATTGATTGCGATGATTCGCTTAATATGGATGCAGATAAACTATCAGAGTTTTGCCGATTTGAGTGTAGTTTTATAAACAGAAGACTGATCAATAATAAAACAAAGAAACATATTAAAGCTTTAATAGCCGTACATGTCTTTGGCAACATAGCAGACATGGAAAAAATAATGGAAACAGCGTATAAATACAACCTAAAGGTAATTGAAGATGCCACTGAGGCTATTGGTACATATTATACAAAAGGAAAACATAAAAATAAATACGCTGGAACTATAGGTACTGTTGGCGTTTATTCATTTAATGGGAATAAAATCATTACAACAGGTGGCGGCGGTATGATTATTTCCAATGATGAAGAATTATTAAAAAAAGCTAAACATATTACAACACAGGCTAAAAGTGACGAACTTTATTACACTCATGATGAAATAGGTTATAATTACCGTATGACCAATTTACAGGCTGCACTTGGATTAGCACAGTTGGAACAACTTGATGATTTCATCAAAGTAAAGAAATGTAATTATCAACTTTATAAAGAAGGAATCCAAGATATCCCAGGCCTTTCAATATTACCTTTCAAAGAAAACATTAGAAGCAATTATTGGTTTTATTCTTTAAAATGTGATACCAGATATCCGCTAAACAGGGACCAGATCATATGGTATTTATCATCAAAGCAAATACAATCGAGACCAGTCTGGGATTTGATCAGCAACCAAAAACCATATTTGAATAATCAAACATATAAAATTGAAAAAGCAAATTTTTATTTGGAGCATATCGTTAATTTACCATGTAGCACCAACTTAACAAAAAAAGAAGTATTATATGTTATTGATTGTTTAAAAAATATAAATTAGCCTGATTAGTAAAAAAAAAGAGGTTATTATCATGAATATTAAAGGCTTGATAATAGATGAGAGCAAATCAATGATGCAAGCGATGGAAGCACTTGATAAGTCATCTAAAAAGATTTTATTTGTAGAATTAAAAGGGAAGTTGTCAGCCTCAATTACAGATGGAGACATCCGGAGATGGATTTTGAAAAAAGGTAATCTCGAAGCTAAAGTCAAGGACATCGCAAATTATAATCCTAAATATCTATTTGATAAAGATAAATTAAATGCAAAAGATTTCTTAAGAAAACATGCAATTGAAGCTATACCGATTGTAGATGAAAATAAAAAAATTGTTTCTGTTGTATTCTGGGATGATAATGATATTGAAATCAAAAAAAATCTTAATGTGCCTGTAGTTATTATGGCTGGCGGACTTGGTAAAAGACTTTATCCACATACAAAAATACTTCCTAAACCATTGATCCCGATTGGTGAAATACCTATTTCAGAACATATAATTAATAGGTTTTTTAGTCATGGCTGCAAAAATTTTTTCTTAATCGTTAATCATAAAAAGAATATGATAAAGGCATATTATAATGAGATAGAAAAGGACTACAAAATAACATATATTGACGAGGATAAGCCTCTAGGTACCGGAGGCGGATTAAGTCTTTTAAAAGGAAAGATCAGTTCTACTTTCATACTTACAAATTGTGATATTCTAATCGAAGAAGATTATAAAAAAATATACCAGTATCACAAAAAAGAAAATAATTTAATAACAATGGTTTGTTCTTTAAAAAATTTCAGAATACCTTATGGGGTGATTGAAATTGGAGAAAATGGCGAAATTGCCAATATGAAAGAAAAACCTGAACTTACTTTTTTTACTAACACTGGCTTCTATTTTGTCGAACCTAAGGTTATTGAAGATATGGAAGAAAATACAGCTTTGGGATTCCCGGACATTATAGAAAAATACAAGCTAAAAAAAGAAAAGATTGGAGTATATCCTATAAGTGAGAATTCATGGATGGACATGGGGCAGTTTGATCAGATGGAAGAAATGCTAAAAAGGTTAAATTGTGAAGAATAATAAATTACTTTTGATTGGTGGGGGCGGGCATTGTAAATCAGTATTAGACAGCGTTCTTTCAAGCAATTTATACTCAGAAATTGGAATTATTGAAAAAAATAATAATACTGTAAAATCACTTTTAAATGTCTTCATAATTGGATGCGATGATGATCTGTTTGAACTATATCAACGGGGATATTCTTATGCGTTTGTTACCCTCGGCAGTACCGGAACTTCTGAAATCAGAATAAAACTATTTTCAATGATCGAGAAAATAGGCTTTGAAATACCAAATATTATTGATCCTTCTGCAATTATAAGCCACCATGCAATTTTAGAAAAGGGAATATTTATTGGTAAGAATGTTGTTATAAATGCTGGAACATATATAGGTAAAGGTGCTATTATTAATACTTCATCAACTATTGAACACGATTGTACTATCGGTGAATTCTCGCACATTGCTCCCGGGACTGTTTTATGCGGAGATGTGCAAATCGGAAAACACTCACATATTGGTGCGAAAAGTGTTGTTAAACAACAAATAAAAATTGGAGTTAACACCCTTATAGGAATGGGTAGCGTAGTTTTGAAAGATGTAAAAGATAATGTTGTTGCGTATGGCAATCCTTGTAATGAGGTTAAATCAAGATGAGCGTATTTATAATTGCAGAAGCCGGCGTCAATCACAATGGCAAACTTGAGCTGGCCAAAGAAATGGTTGATAAAGCAAAAGAAGCAGGGGCGGATTGTATTAAATTTCAAACATTTATCTCTGAAAAGATCGTTTCAAAAAATGCAAATAAGGCTAACTACCAAAAACTACAAACTAGCGTTGGTGAAAGCCAGTTAGAAATGTTGCGCAAACTTGAGTTATCATTTGATGATTTTATTGAATTAAATGAATATTGTAAATTAAAAGGGATTCTATTTCTTTCAACTGCATTCGATTTAGAGAGTATAGATTTTTTAAATAGTATTGAAATAAGCATATGGAAGATTCCTTCTGGTGAAATTACAAATTTACCATATTTAATTAAAATTGCTAAATTTCATAAACCTGTAATATTATCAACTGGTATGTGTACTCTAGAGGAAGTGAATAACGCACTTCAAGTATTGAATACGAACAATTGTGGAGATATAACTATACTTCATTGCACTACTGAATATCCAGCTCCTTACAAAGATGTTAACTTGAAAGCTATGCATACTTTAAAGCAAAAATTTAATTTACAGGTAGGTTACTCTGATCATACAAAGGGAATTGAGGTTCCTATAGCAGCAGTAGCTTTGGGTGCAACCGTAATTGAAAAACACTTTACACTTGACAGAAATATGGAAGGTCCAGATCATAAGTCCAGTTTAGAACCGAATGAGCTGAAAGCTATGATAAAAGCTATCAGAAATATTGAATTAGCTTTAGGTAACGGAGAAAAGAAACCGGCTGAATCAGAAATACAAAATATTTCAGTTGCTCGAAAAAGTATAATAGCTAAATGTAAGATTAAAAAAGGTGAAATTTTCACAAATAATAATTTGACTGTAAAAAGACCAGGAACAGGGATATGCCCTATGAAGTGGTTTGAAGTGCTTGGGAAGAAAGCGATAAAAGATTTCGATGAAGATGAGGTAATAATTATATGAAAAAAATAATTAGTATACTCACAGCTACAAGAGCTGAATATGGCCTTCTTAGATCAATTATTGTAAAAATGAAAGAAATACCCGAATTTGATGTGCGAGTTGTAGCTACAGGAGCACATTTATCCCCAGAATTCGGAATGACATATCAGGAAATCGAAAACGACGGAATTAAGATTGATAGAAAGATCGATGTATTATTGAGTTCAGATACGCCAGCCGCAATATCAAAAACGATGGGGCTGGCAATTATTGGATTTGCAGATTATTTTACTCAGTTGAAGCCTGATCTATTAATAGTATTAGGAGACAGGTATGAGACTTTGGCAGTTTGCTGCGCGGCTATGAATCAAGGAATTCCAATTGCTCATTTACATGGCGGAGAAACCACAGAAGGAGCCATTGATGAATCTATTCGTCATTCCATTACAAAGCTCAGTTACTTACATTTTACGAGTACAGAAGAGTATCGTAACCGTGTAATTCAGCTTGGAGAAGATCCGTCACGAGTTTTTTGTGTGGGATCAACCGGCGTCGAGAATATAGTGAATGAACAACTGATGACAAAAGCTGAATTAGAGGCTTTTATTAACTTAAAACTTGATAAGCCGTACGCAATGATAACTTATCATCCGGTTACATTGGAATATAATAATACTGTTGATCAGTTTCAGGCATTATTAAATATTTTAAAAAAATTCAAAGATATGAAGTTTATCTTCAGTAAGGCTAATGCAGATGCTAACGGGCGAATTATAAATAAAATGATAGATAACTTCGTAAAAGAAAATTCTAATTCTGATGTTTTTGCTTCTTTAGGAACAATTGCCTATCTTAGTGCATTAAAATATTGTTCCATCGTAATTGGAAATTCCTCAAGTGGTATTATTGAAGCTCCAAGTTTTGGTGTACCTATAATTAATATTGGTAATAGGCAAAAAGGCAGAATACAAACTACATCTATTATAAATTGCGAACCTATCGAGAGTCAAATTGAAAGATCGTTCATTTTAGCGTTGACTGAAGAATATAAAAACATAGCTCGAAAAGCAGTTAATCCATACGGGAAAGGTAATACATCAGAAAAAATCGTTGCGAAAATAAAAGAATTTTTATTTGGAGATAAAATAGATTTGAAAAAGAAGTTTTATGACCGTGAGGTAAGATGATATGAGAATTGCAGTAATTGGTTTGGGTTCAATGGGAAAAAGACGAATCCGCTTGATTCGTAAATATCAAGAAACCATAGCGATAGTAGGCGTGGATACAAATAAAGAACGCAGAGATGCATGTAAAAAAGAATATGGTATCGAGACCTATGCTAACTTAGCTGACTTAATTGATTCCAATAATATTGATTGTGCTTTTATCTGTACATCACCTTTGTCACATAGCAAAATTATTACACTTTGTTTAAAAAATCATATAAATGTATTTACAGAGTTGAATTTAGTAGATGATGACTATGAAGTAAATATCAAATTAGCTAAACAAAATAACCTGATATTATTTTTGTCTTCAACTTTTTTATACAGAAGCGAAATAAAAAAAATAAAAACTCTCGTTTTAGAATCCAAAAATCTGCTAAATTACACATATCATGTCGGTCAGTATTTACCTGACTGGCATCCTTGGGAAAATTACAAAGATTTTTTTGTCGGAAATAAACGCTCTAACGGGTGTAGAGAAATTTTTGCAATTGAACTACCTTGGCTAATAGATGTGTTCGGGAATATTAGAAATGTAGAAGTAATTAAAAGTAAAATGAGCAATTTAAATATTGACTATAACGATAACTATTTACTTTTAATTCAACATGAGACCGGATGTAAAGGTGTTCTTGTTGTTGATATAATATCAAGAAAAGCAGTACGAAATCTGGAAGTGTTTGGTGAAAATCTTTACTTAAACTGGAATGGTACCCCAGAAGGGTTGTCTATATATGATTTTGAAACCAAGAATCTGGTAAATCTGAAGCTATACGAAGAGGTAGACCAGTTAAAAAATTATAGTAGCTTTATTGTAGAGAATGCTTATTTAAACGAAATCATTTCTTTCTTTGAGTCTGTAACAGATGCAAAAGTACCAGTTTACAGTTTTGAAAAGGATAAAGAGATACTTAAGATAATCGATAAGATCGAGGCTTAGATGAAAAAAACTTATAAAATAGCTATAATAGGTCTAGGTTCAATCGGTGCAAGGCACTTAAAAAACATCGATACTGTTTTAAGGGAAAGGGATATTTTATATACAATTGATTTGATAAGAAGTATAAAAGGTAATAAACCTAATGTGGATATACTTCAATATATAAACCAAATTTATTATTCTTATGATTCTGTTCCTGATGATTATGATGTGATTTTTATTACAAATCCTACAAATTTACATTTTGAAACGGTTAAAAAGTTTGTTATTAATACGAAGCATATGTTTATTGAAAAACCAGTATTTGATTCAACAGATGTTTTGCTTAGTGAATTAAATCTGAAGAGTGATTGCATATATTATGTAGCCTGCCCGTTAAGATATACTTCTGTAATTCAATATCTAAAAAATAATTGCGATTTAAATAAAATTTACAGCGTCAGAGCAATATGTTCCAGCTATCTTCCTGAATGGCGACCTAATCAGGATTACAGAAATACATACAGTGCTCATACTGAACAAGGTGGAGGTGTATCGATAGATTTAATACATGAATTGGATTATCTATGTTATTTATTTGGAGAGCCACAACAAATATTTAATATTAGAGGTAAATTTTCTGATTTAGGAATAGATAGTGATGATTTATCATTGTATTTAGCTAAATTCAATGATAAAATTATTGAATTACATTTAGATTATTTTGGTCGTAAAACAATTAGGGAAATACAAATATTTTCAAATGAAGAGACTATCGTTGGTGATCTTACTAATAGCGAAATACGATTTCTAAAGAGTGGAAAAATAATTTCTTTTAAAGAGCAAAGAGATGATTTTCAATGCAAAGAAATCGCACATTTCTTTGATATGGTTGAAGGTAAAGCTACTAACGATAATGATATAATATCTGCAGTCAGAATTCTTAAATTAGCTAAAGATGGAGTATAAAGATGAATATACTTTTTACTATTTGCGGAAGAGCCGGATCGAAAGGGATTAAAAATAAAAATTTAATGGATTTCTTAGGCTATCCGCTACCATTTTATACAGTTTCAGCAATTGATTTATATAAAAAACAAAATCCTGATGTTCATTTCGATATTGTTTTAAACACTGATAGTCAGGACCTTATTCGAATGTTCAAAGAACGATTGAACTTTGAAGTGAGTATAATCGAAAGAGACCCGATTCTCGGTTTGGATGATACTCCGAAAGTTGCAGTTATTTTAAATTGCCTGAAAGAAATGAAAAAGCGAAAGGTTATCAGCTATGATATAGTAGTTGATTTGGACATCACTTCACCTTTGCGAACTGTAAATGATATAAGAAATTTAATCAATAAAAAGACGAATTGCGAAGCTGATGTAGTATTTTCTGTTACTGATTCCAGACGAAATCCGTATTTCAATATGGTGAAAAAATCGAAAGATGGATTTGTGCGCATTATTGAAACAAAATTTAACACAAGGCAGGAAGCTCCTGAAATATTTGACATGAATGCTTCGATGTATGCATATTCTCCTACATTTCTTGAGAACGGAAAAGGAATATTTGAAGGAAAATGTGATGCCATTAAAATGTTAGATACAGCGGTTTTGGATTTGGACAATGAGAATGATTGTAAATTTATGCAAGTTATCGCACAATATTTATTTGATAACTATGCTGAATTTAATGAAATAAACTTAAATATAATTAGCTTATTAAAGAAATCATAGAAATACTATTTTCTGAATAAATAAAGCCCATTTTGGTAATTTTACATTGTTTTTTATTAGGTTAATTTCTATGACAAAGATTATTGTAACAATAGAAGCACTTATAGCCAAACCTAACATCGCAGATAAGATAAGAGTTATTTTTATTTTAGGTCTATATGGAACTTTTTCAATAATTGCTTTGTCTAAAATTTTTACTACATCTAAACTTTTATTTTCTTCTATTTGATTAATTTCTTTTTGCTTTACTAATGTTAAATATACTTCTTGTTTAATAGATAATTGCCGTTGAAGTCTTTGTAATTCAAGCTGCAAATCTGGAGAATTAATAATATTTCTATTAGTCTCTCTAAATTTCTTTAATTCGTTTTCCGCATCTTGGAGTTCTGTAAATAAAATATCTACTCTACCGTTAATAAATTTTAAATTCTGCCTAATAGATTCCTTTTGGCTGTCATTTACCCAATTTGCAACAAACTGAGAAATAAAGTTCGCAATATCTCTTGCAAGTGCAGGATCTTCCATATTTACTGTTACAGTAATCAGTGATGTAGTTTCACTTATACTTACAGTTACTCTTTTCTGTGCCATCATTTTGCTATAACTATAAAATCTTGCTTCATTCCATGCTTTAATTTGTTCATCAGTTACAATCTCTTCTGGCATTTTTACTTTTTTTATTTTTTTAAAGTACGTTACCAAATTTACTTTCGTATCAAATCCATTAATATCCCACTCATGAGCTACAATTTGTTCTGCTAAAGTTCTACTAGTTACGATATCAGGTATATTAAAACTAGAACCGGATTCCTGTTGATTACTTATTCCAAGTTGTCTAGCAATAGCTGTCATAGGAGTTGTACCACCCGCACTTATTGATGGAGCGGGATACAATGTTATAGAACCGCTATACATACTAGTCGTTAGCATAAATTTACATAACCCAAGAACCAAAAATAAACTAACTCCAATTAATATAAATTTCCTTGCCTTCCAAAAAAATAATAAAATCTGAACTAAATCAACCTCTTTATCTAAGAACTCTTTATTATTTATAGTTTCAGTTGCCATCAAAAAGCTCCATTTTTTAGAAATAAATTCACTAATTACATACTATTCTCAAGTATTTTAACTATTCTTTCAGCTGTTCTACCGTCCCACAATTTAGGTACAGTGCCTTTTTTAGTTTTACCGGATAAAATATCATTAACATGAGATACAATCAGATTTTTATCAAGCTGTTTGATCAGAATATTCGTTCCCTGAATTACTGTTGAGGGCCGCTCCGTATTTTCTCTGAGTGTCAGGCATGGCTTACCTAAATAGGTTGTTTCTTCCTGAATCCCGCCTGAATCGGTGAGTAAAAATCTGCTTTCTTTCATCAACTTCATGAAATCAAGATATCCAAGAGGCTCTGTAAGTTTAATCTTTTCATTATCCGAAAAACCTTTTAGTATACCGAAGGATCCGAAGTTCTTTAATGTTCTGGGGTGGATCGGAAAAACAACATGCAGTTTCTTTGATAACTCGATAAGCGTTTCGACTAAAATTTTAGCGTTTTCAATGTCGTCAACATTGGATGGACGGTGAAGCGTCACTAAGCAGAAATCTCCCGCTGTAATTCCAAGATTTTTCAATATAGTGGACTTGTCAGCAGATTTAATATGATTTACGAGTGAATCTATCATTACATTTCCCACATGAAAAACTTTTTCGTCGGGAATGCCTTCTTTTTTGAGGTTGATCATACCGCTTTCTTCGGAAACGAAGAGACAATCTGATACTACATCTGTCATCAACCTGTTAATCTCTTCAGGCATCCTTCGGTCAAAACTTCGCAGACCTGCTTCAACATGAACGCATCTCACTCCTAATTTTACCGCTACGAGAGTACAAGCAACGGTTGAATTCACATCACCGACAACGAGAACCATATCAGGTTTTTGCTCAAGGACGACCTTTTCAAATTCCGTCATAATTTTCGCAGTCTGAACAGCATGAGACCCGCTTCCCACATTCAGATATATATCAGGCACTGGCATCTTCAGGTCATCAAAGAAAACCTTTGACATTTTTTCGTCATAATGCTGTCCTGTATGCACAAGGATCGGCTGTATTTTATACGATTTTAGCATGAGCTTGTGTATAGGTGCTATTTTCATGAAATTCGGCCTTGCTCCTACGACATTGATGATTTTCAATTTTTTTGATTCCATTTTATTTAGTCACCCAATTTTTGCAACTCATAATACATTTAGTAATCTAGTAAATTTAAAATAATATTTCGTAATATACAATAGTAATTTTCTTGATATTCATATACAAAACTTTTATATTCTAAAAGCGGAAATTAAACAAGAGGGAAATAATGAAAATAGCAGTAGCTGGAACGGGATATGTAGGATTAGTCGCGGGTGTATGTTTCGCGGAAATGGGACATAAAGTCGTCTGCGTTGATATTGACAATGAAAAAATAAAAAGGATGAAGAAAGGTATCTCTCCGATATATGAGGAAGGTCTTGAAGAGCTTATGCGGAAAAATTATGCGGCAGGCAGAGTTGATTATACTGCAGATTATAAATCAGCCTATAAAGATGCGGACGCGATTTTTATCGGAGTAGGTACGCCTGAACAGCCTGACGGAAGCGCTAATTTATCTTACATAGCCACTGTTGCAAGGCAGATCGCAGAAACAATTGAAAAAGATTGTCTTGTCGTGGTAAAATCAACAGTTCCAGTAGGTACCAATGACAAGGTGGAACAGTTCATTCATGATTTTTTAGTTACTGATGTCAAGGTGGAAGTAGCCTCTAATCCTGAATTTCTGGCTCAGGGTTCTGCTGTTAAAGATACATTAAAGGCTTCCAGAATTATTATCGGAACGGAAAGTAAATGGGCGGAAGATATTCTTTTAAAAATATATAAACCGTTTAAACTTCCTATTGTATCTGTAAACAGAAGATCCGCGGAAATGATAAAATATGCTTCAAACGATTTCCTCGCGCTTAAAATTTCATATATGAACGATATTGCCAATCTTTGTGAACTAGTCGGTGCCGATATTCAGGATATTGCTAAAGGTATGAGCTATGACGAAAGGATCGGCAGCAAATTTCTTAATGCCGGTATCGGTTACGGCGGGTCATGTTTCCCGAAAGATACTAAAGCGCTTGAATACCTTGCAAAACAGCATGGATACGATCTGAAAACAGTCACGGCAGCTATAGATGTCAATTCCAACCAGAAGACATTACTCTTTAAAAAAGCAAGTAAACGGCTGATTACTTTCAGCGGCCTTAAAGTTGCTGTTCTCGGACTTACATTTAAACCGGGAACAGACGATCTTAGAGAAGCGCCTTCACTTGATAATATTCCTTTGCTGCTGGAACAGGGAGCTGATATTTATGCATATGACCCAGTAGGTTCTGACAATTTCAAAAAGATATATCCGGAAGGTAAAATCGGAAAAGGTTCAATTCATTATGTTGCTGGTCCAGCAGACGCTTTGAAAAACGCCAATGTGTGCTTTATTTTTACAGAATGGGATACAGTTAAAGCTTTAAAACCTTCGGACTACAAAAAAATTATGCGCACATCTCTTGTTTATGACGGCAGAAATATATACGGCTTAAAAGATATGATAAAAGCGGAAGTTGAATATTACTCGGTCGGCAGATAAGATAAAAATCTTTCGACTTTATTCAGCTTTACTATTCTTCTTGACCTTAATAATAAAAATCGTTAAATTTGTTTTACTTGCAAAGATCTAAGTATAAAGGCTATTGATGGATCGTAAATTACTGATAATTGGTGCCGGCGGGCACGGTAAAGTAGTAAAAGAAACCGCCGAAACCCTCGGCTGCTATGAAACAATAGACTTTTTAGATGACAATTCTGAAGTTGCTGTCGGCAAATGTGATGATTATGAAAAATTCAAAACCGGATACAGATTCTGTTTTGTCGCCGTCGGCAACAATGAGTTGAGAATGAACTGGTATTTTAAACTCAAAAATTCAGGATACGAAATACCCGCGCTAATTCACCCCGGAGCTTATGTAAGCCCGAGCGCAGAAATTAAATCCGGCTCATTTATCGGACCCAACTCTGTTGTGAATACCGGCTCAGTCATCGAACAGGGCTGCATTATTAGTGCCGGAGCTGTTGTTGATCATGATTCCTTGGTAAATGAATTTTCTCATATTGATGCCGGAGCTATTGTGAAATCTAATTTTATTGTAACCCGGTTAACCAAGGTAAATGCCGGGACTGTAGCCTCTGTTGAAAACTCACAAGGAAGATCATGCCATTAAAACTTATGTATATTACCAAAGACAAAAGTATAGCTGAAATTGCGGAAAACAGCGGTGTTGACTGGATATTTATTGATCTTGAAATTATCGGCAAGGAAGAAAGACAGGGACATCTTGATACTGTTATTTCGCTTCATCATATAGAAGATGTTAAAACAATAAAACAGACTCTGAAAAAAGCTGAACTCCTTGTCCGCGTAAATCCTATCTATGAGGGTTCTGAGCAGGAAATAGATAGAGTCATAACCGATGGAGCTGATATTGTGATGCTCCCGTATTTTAAAACACTGGATGAAATAAAAAAATTTCTTGAATTCGTAAATGGCAGATCTAAAGTATGCCTTCTTCTAGAAACCCCGCAGGCTGTCGAAATTTTAGATTCGATCCTGTCTCTGCAAGGGATCGACTATATTCATATAGGCCTTAATGACCTTCATCTCGGATACGGAATGAAATTTATGTTCGAACCTCTGGCTAACGGTATGGTCGAAATGCTTTGCGGAAAAATAAAAGCTGCAAATATTCTTTACGGGTTCGGAGGAATCGCTCAGATCGGTAATGGCGCACTACCCGCGGAATATATTATAACCGAACATTACAGGCTTGGTTCATCAATGGCTATTTTATCCAGAAGTTTTTGTGATGTAAGCAAAATTGAATGCCTGAAAAAAACAGAAAACATGTTTAAAACAGGAATAGAAAATATTAGAAACTTAGAATCGGAACTGGTAAACAAAGACAGCATTTTCTTTGAAAACAACAAAAAAATTACAAAAAAGAAAATTCTTGAAATAAAAAAGCGTATAATTGCCCTGCAGACCAATTCAGAATAATGATTAGCGGAAATAAATTGATTTTTTATGTTACGGCATTAAGAGCACTGGCGGCAGTATTAATTACCAACTCGCATTATACGGGAGTTTATCCTACTGATCTTATTTCCAACGGCGGATTGCTGGGCGATGTTTTGTTCTTTGCGGTCTCGGGATTTGTTCTTGTCAATATCAGGCAGTCTTTCCCTGTATGGTATAAAAAAAGGGTTATAAGGATTTATCCTACAATATGGATAATTACCGGCATTTATCTGCTTTTAGGTTTTTTTACATTCGAGGGGTGGTCTTTTGCAGAAAATTTTATCTACCCTACAAACTATCATTTTATAGCTTCAATAATAGTTCTGTACATCCCTTATTATTTCGTCGTAAAGATCAGATGCTTATCCGATAACATCCCGAAAATAATGGCCGGGCTGTTCGTTTTGGAATTGATCGTTTATATTCTGTTTTATAATAAATCCTACTATCATATTGATACTGTCAGGGAGCCGATGATCAGATTTTTATTTCTGCAGTCTATGCTTTTGGGATTATATTTTAGAAAAAACACTGAAAAAATAATTAACCGCAATAAAATAATAAACTGGATTATTCTGTTTGCAGGATTAGGACTTTATTTTGCTTCAAAACTTGCGTTTGTAAAGACGGGATCAATAAGTTCTTTTCAAATTATCAATCAGATAATTCTTTTTTTCACTCTGTTTTATATAATAAAATGCTTTGCCGGAATTGACGGCATTCTTGTGAATTTACCTTCAAAAGTAAAAAAAACGATAAATTTTATTTCTGAGATCACTCTTGAGATCTATCTGGTGCAAATTGTGATCATTCCCAGACTGGCGTATATATCTTTTCCATTAAACTGGATAATAATTACAGGTATTATTATTATATCAGCTTATCTGCTGCATATCATAGGCTCAAAAATCAGTAAAGTGCTGGATGATTTAACGAATAAATTGTTTATGATAAAATCAGGAGAGGGTGCGTAAAATATGAATCTTTTATTGACCGGTGCATTTAAATACAGTAAAGAACATCTTGACCTTTTAAAATCATCAGGCTATAACATTATATTTGTTCAGGATGAAAGATTACCGGTAAAAGAGGATGTCTCAAAAATTGAAGCCGTAATATGCAACGGGCTTTTTCTGTATAATGACATCGCTTTTTTTAAAAACCTTAAATTTATTCAGCTTACAAGCGCGGGTATGGACAGGGTACCGCTTGAATATATCAAAGAAAAAGGAATTCAAATCTGTAATGCCCGGGGCGTATATAGCGTTCCCATGGCTGAATGGGCAGTACTTAAAATTTTGGAGATATATAAAAAGAGTAAATGTTTTTACAAATCCCAAAAATCCCGATTATGGGAGAAACAGCGTGATTTATTTGAATTATCGGGAAAAACTGCCGCGGTCATCGGGTTCGGTTCTGTCGGGAATGAGATAGCAAAGCGCTTAAAAGCTTTTGATGTAAAAATAATTTGCGTTGATATAATTAAAATAGAGTCTGAATTGATAGACGAATCCTATTTAATAAATGACATGGACATTGCTCTCGGAAAAAGCGACATACTTATATTGAGCCTGCCATTAAATGAAAGTACAAAACATTTGCTGAATGAGGAAAAGATCAGTAAGATTCCCGACCGCTGCGTTCTAATAAATATTTCCCGCGGAGGAGTTATTGATGAACTTGCGCTCACAGAAGCTATCCGGAATAATAAATTCCTGGGTGTTGCTCTCGATGTATTCGAAATAGAACCTCTTCCGTCAGACAGTCCTCTTTGGGATTTTGAAAAAGTAACCATTACACCTCATAATTCATTCGTTTCCGATAAAGTAAATGAAAGGTTATTCGAGTTGATTGTAAATAATCTGAATCAGTTTAAAAAAAGCTTATAAGGCTGCCTAATTGAAATTTTTACTTATCTCGCCGAAAAACAGAACCGTTTATAATTTTAGAAGTGATCTTATAAAAGAGATTCAGCAGAAAGGTTATGAAGTTGTAGTGACCGGACCCAATAAAGACGGAATAGAAAAAATTGAAGAACTGGGAGTCAGGTTTATATGCGTTCCGTTAAATAAAACAGGAATAAACATTTTTGCGGATATAAAGTATATTCTAGCTCTTAGAAAACTTTTCAAGAAAGAGAAGCCTGATATTACTCTAGGATATACTATTAAACCGGTAATTTACGGCGCAATTTCCGCAAAGCTCGCAGGAGTGAAGAACATCTGCTCGATGGTAACAGGCGTCGGCTATGCTTTTACCGCAAAAACCTTAAAAGCCGGGATCATCAGGTTTATCGCAAGCGCTCTTTACCGTATAGGTTTTAAATGTTCCGATACTGTTATATTTCAGAATGACGACGATTTAAAAGAATTTACCGGACTGGGATTATTGGAGAGGGAAAAATGCGTATTAGTGAACGGTTCAGGTGTGAATATGGAAAAATTCAGGAGGTTTCCATTTCCGGAAGTCCTTACTTTTTTTATGCTTTCGAGGATCATGTTCAGTAAAGGCATCCGCGAATATTTAACGGCTGCAGAAAAAGTTAAGAAAAAATACCCCGAAGTCAGATTTATGTTACTGGGCGCGGTCGAAAATATACAGGATTCGCTAAAGACGGAAGATCTGAAACCCTATATCGAAAACGGTATCATTGATTATTACGGCGAGACCGGCGATGTATCGGCATACTACAAACAGTGTTCGGTATATGTTCTGCCTTCATATAGAGAAGGAACACCGAGAACTGTTCTGGAAGCAATGGCTATGGGAAGACCGGTCATCACAACTGACGCGCC
>Ga0066600_10000016_pt1 | contig 65846 bp, 61 predicted proteins | sample Lowcelwee11metaG_FD_59486 | JGI IMG/M metagenome (GOLD analysis project Ga0066600, IMG submission 59486) | Freshwater pond sediment microbial communities from the University of Edinburgh, under environmental carbon perturbations - Low... | ecosystem: Environmental > Aquatic > Freshwater > Pond... | reverse complement strand
TGGTAGAGCGGCGCATTCGTAATGCGTAGGTCGTAGGTTCGATTCCTATTTCCGGCACCACTGTTTTTTAGTCAAAACAAAGGGTTGGACGGGAATCCGCTCCAACCCTTTGCCGTTCAGAGCAACTAAAAACAGGGGTTTCCAAGGATGGCTTTTCCCAAGGTTTTCCCGCTCACGTGAGCGGCATGTTGCCCCTGTTGCGCGAAATGTTCCCAGGCAAGCTGATGCTGACCGTGGACGATGTTGCGCGCGTGCTGGGGCGCACTGGGGCAGGAGGCTATGAGCAGACGCGCGAGCAGCTTGCGAACGGCGTCATTGTGCCGGGCTTGAAGAAGATGGGTGGCCAGTGGCTGGTGCCGATCGCCGCGTTGGCGGATGCCCTCGACAACCTGGTGGATCTGGATACTTTGGGCCGCGCAATCCCCAAGTCGTTGCCGACACGGCACACCGTCGTCAGTGGTAATCCCGTCGTTGACCGACCTCGTCGGGGCCGTGTTCCGGATCGGCTCAAAGCTCAGCAGGCCCGTGCGTTGGCTTTCTGGCCGGCGGTGTTGGCGCGGTTCGATGCGGAGCTATTGGACGGAGTTTGGCCGGGCGCGAACGGGGAAGGCGATGAGCCAGAGCGGCTGTGACTAAGAAAAATTGAAGGAGCCCAGTCTGGCTGAGCGGAGAGAGGGGGAGCCGATTGACTCGGACGTAAGCCCTTGAAGCCGCTGGCAAAGACAAGCCTGATTTGTGCCGTGCTTTGTGCCCAAGCTGATTTAGGCTTATCCCTGGCCTAATGAGCTATCGGGGCCGCATAACCCCTATCTGGCTACAAGGCCCTGACGTCCACGTTCCGAGGGTTTCACATTCTTGTCCGCTCGCAAGGTGGCCTTGCGGTGAGGCCAGCAGGGTATCCGCAGTTTGTCAGGCTGTGGCACTCTCACAAGTGTTTGATGACATGCCTAGGGAAGTCTTCCGAAGTCTTGAAGCGCTTCGAGGTTGCAATTTGCAAATGTGAGCGCAGTCGGTTTCCAAGACGCTCCCTATGCATCCTGCACCCGTAAATTTTATGGAGAGGTACATGGCGAGCAATGAAGTAGTAAAAGTCGTTCTCGTGGAGCGCCGACGTACGGCGATTCCAACTATTAACAGTCCGCAGCAAACTGGCACCAAATCGCATCAAGGCAATGTGTTCGAGTTGCGGCCGGTAGACTTGTCGAAAGACGCAGTGAGGGCGTTCACCGGACCCAGCGAGGCATTCGACTTTTTGGAGGAAAATCAGCGCTACAGGTTGGCGGATAGAGCCCTTATAAACAAATGGTTCGAGAGTGCAGCGTTCCGAAGGACCAAGGAGAGAAATACAGTCTCAAGCGTCAGGCGCTGGTTAGATAAATACAGCGGCCTTTGCGTCGAGGAGGTTATTTATTATGACGCTGTAACGCTGCAGCCGATTCCGAGCGATCAACTGAAAGGGCCTACAGTGTGGCTCTTTTCGGGATCAGGTTTTCTTTGCCCATGCGAGTCGCTAAGTGCAGCCTTCTCCGAGATTGACAAGGCGTGTGAGGTCATTCGGCTGCGCAACGAAGCGAAAGCTGCTGGTAAAATCGCAACACCTGTTAATCCGCCGCGGAGTAGCTCAATCAGACGCCCGAAGTAGGCACTTCGCGATCGTCCCATGGGACATGGCAGATGTCCTGCTCCTGCCACCGCCGCATGTTTTGGGGAGCCCAGTGGAAGACGTTTGACTGCCAGAACTCGATACAAAGTTCGGTCGCCTTATCCGCTTCGTCTTTTGCCTCCAGCGCAGGGAGTCGTCCCAGCGCTGAAAGAAACGCTTGATTCCAAAAGTCTTCAATCTTCATCTCGCGCCCGCCTCACATCCAAGAGGGCCTTTTGATAACAGGCCCCGTGACCTTGTCAAGCGCGTGGCGGCAAGCTTCTCAGAGCCGTGCTTACGTCGCCACTTGCCGGGTGGTTTGGGCAACGCTTCTGAATGCAGCAACCTTCACCGAGCCCCAAAGATAGACCGGCAGATAAGTCACCAGGAACCCCACACCCATGGTCACCAGGGTGACGGCAAAGAAGCCCATCGCCAGGAAGGGGTAGGCCTTGTGGATGGCACCGATTCCCCACGCACTCCGGCACCCCGGGCGCTGTTCAACGCCACTACAGCACGTGCAATCTTCAGCGCATCCCAAACGCTACAAGCGACTGTCCCGGGAGCGAAGCCGCGGGCGCGGTCGGGCAGAAAGACGAAGGGGAAGGCGGGGTAGAAGCGTTGGTGCAGACGTGCAACTGACCGGCACAGGCGGGGCGGCGCGATCGCGCCGTCCTTCGGACTCAGCGCGGATCGCGGTTGCCGTCGGGCTTGAAGCCTGCGGTCCACATGCGGCTGGCGTGAGAATTCTGCTCCGGTCCGGCCGCAGGTTCCGCGCGCAAGAACCCGGCTGCCCACGAGGCGCTCGAAGCGACCTTGTGGGCCTGCCAGGCCACCCCTTCCGGAAGATCTGGATGTTGAAGGGCTCGGCCGGCGGGGTCGGCCCCGTGATCCGCTGCTTCCCCGTGTTCGGCTTCCTTGGCTTTACCCGCAGGCCGACCATCAGGTCGGTCGTTGCGGCGGCGCGGGCGTGATCGTTGAGCTCGGGCTCGTCATCGAGGTCGTGTTTCAAGGTGAGCGGAGCATCTGCGCAGGCTTTGAACGTTTCAGTGGTCGATGTGGACGCGCTGGTCCCGATGCGGGCCGCCGCCCGTCCAACAAGGCAAGGAGGACGGCACTGCCGCGTATGCGCCGGCAAGGGTGAAGCACTCAATCAACCGCTACTGTTTGAATGGAGGAAGTTCCAATTGCCTCTGTGCTTGAACTAGCACAAGACACTCCTCCTTTGCACGAGTGACGGCGTTGTAGAGTAGCCGACGCTTCTGTTCGCTGTCTCCTGATGTCGCGGCTGGCCAGAGCACCACCACATGGTCGAACTCCCTATTTTTAGCTCTGTGCACAGACATGGCTTTGTAGCCAAGGTCAAAAGAACGCTGGAACTTGGCGCGATTTGAGCAGATCTTCTCGACAATGGCAGATAGCATTTGCTGAGAGATGGTTACGTCACGTCTTGTCCGAATCAAGCGGTCGACCCACCTGGAGAACTCCCTAAGTAGGAGATGGTCTCCCGTCGCTCTCACCGCGTCCAAGGCCTGGGAAGGCGTGGCCATGGCAGGCACGACTATCCTTGCCAATATCGATTCCACGACTTTTTTCTCGGACTGCTCCCAGTCGATTCGATAAGGACCATTGCCAGCCCTCGTGGCCCTCGTTCGAGATATCGCGACAACGCCTTCCGCAAATGTCCTCACTACAGGGGATATCACCGCCAAGGTTTTACTCCTAACCCTCCATGCGATTTGATTGCTCAAGAAGGTTGACGCCAGTCCAGCGTTTGCCGTAGCTCTGAACGAGAAACCCTGCCCGCTGGGTAGGTCGAGCCCGGACCTGAGGGCGGCAGCGGCGTTGAGCAATGAGCCAACGTTTGTGCGCATCGTCCGATCCAGCCTAACGTGGTCTTCTTGGAGTTGAAGCCAGTCCCATGCGGGATTAGGTCGTAGATCGGGGTCTAAGCACTGGAACTCATCGGCAGCAACTAACGTGGTCAGTTGTGTTGCAAGATGTCGAAGGACATCCAAGCGGTTTGTTGAGAGATCCTGAGCCTCGTCGATGATCAAGATGGGGTAAGACGCCTTTACCCAATAGACAACATGACGGTGTGCAAGAAGGGCTGCGGCTACTCGGCATGTCTCTTCATACTCAGACTCAATGGGCTCGCCGTATTGCTCTTGAGCCGCCAGCGACTGCCAGCGACGAACTATCCGGGCAGCGAAGCTGTCTAGGGTGCTGCATTCATAACGTTGTGCCAGGCCCGGCACCGCAGTGAGTCGGTCATCCAAGCGCCGTCGGGCACCATGCATAAATGTGAGAGCCAGAACTCTCTGTCCATCCTCCATCGGCTCCCGGGCAATGACGTCTGAAAGCTTCTCCATAAGCTGGTATGTCTTGCCGCTACCGGCTCCTCCTGAGAAGACGGTGACAGTCATGGCTGAAAGATCCATATGTTGTCGGCCAGCTCAAAGCGGTTATTCGCAATACCAGCGCAGGCCATAGCCATACCGCTGAATAGCTCAGATGCTCGGTTCCTACAGGCTTCGTTCCCTACGATCGCTTCGGCTAGCGCTTCATAGAGGATCAGATCGCACTTCTTTGTCTTCGCATAGTCAGCCACCTGAGCAACGCCAGCACCTGCCAGCGCAGGGATTTGTCCACTAAGCTCTGCAATCGATGCGGGATCGGCGGCGAGAATCCATGCCAAGATATCCTCGAGCATCTGCCCAGCGGGCCACCTGAGTATCGCGCCAGCCTGAACGCCCGCCCTTGTCAGCTCTGCGGTGTATCGAAGGCCTTCGGCATCGCCATCTACCAGACAGCAGACGCATGAGTGAACCTGCCGCAGGTCGGTCCAGGTCTCTACGACCTTGGCATCTTCAGTAGGAACTAGACCGACCTCCAAGCCGAACGAGTGAGCATGTTCGCCGGCCCAGCCTTGTTTAAGCATCAAGGGCTTTAGGAGCGTATGCAGCAAAAGATGATCTGAACGCCCCTCTGGAACCAGCACGAATGAATGCATGAGGGCGTTGATGACTTCCGTCCGGTTGTGCTGATAGAACTTGCGCTGCCAGTTGGCGGCTCGGTTGTCGAGGTTCTTCTCCAAGAAGGGTTTGGCTGTCAAAACACCCCCTACGTTCCTCAGCAACAAGACAGACGTTGGGTCCGCCATCGCCGCGATAGTAGGAGAGTGGGTAGTGACGAAAGTTTGCGACGACAGCGCCTGGACTCTCAGCACAATCTGTTGCTGGGTCGCAGGCGGCAAATGGAGCTCTGGCTCTTCCAGCGCCATGGTGAATCCTTCGCCGGCTTGGGCACGTAGCCGCCCAAGCTCCAAGAGTAGGAAAAGCCCCTGCAGAGAAATCAAACCATTGCCTTGACGGGCCGCAGGCACGGTGGGACCGTTCTCTGTGGCGTAATGGGGGGCCACAGCGTCGAGGACAGAGCGGCTGTCAGTGCTAGTGACACGAAGCTTTAGCTTGGGAGAGCCAGCAATACATCGCGCAACCTCCTCGTTCACGCTGTTGATGAGCGGCGATATCTGTTCGTCGTTCTCGATGGCCGCTCCAGGTGCTCGTAGCTGGTCACGCTGAGCGAGGATGGCGCTTGCTGGTTGAGCCGCTGCGGCGTGAACGGTCCTCCGGAAGAGTTCACTGCCCCACGAAAGGACTCGGTCCCACGTGCGGCTGGCTCTGATGAGAAAGAACCCAAACTGCTGAATGAGCCGTCCTGGCACAGCAATGGGCGAGTCTTCATCGAATGGATCGATTTCGCCGTCATGGTCGTGGAAATAGCGCGCCACTTCCACGGTCAGGGACAATCTGTCGAAGTAGGCTTGCACCCCTATCTGGCAGCACAGGCTGGTGGCGGTGTCAGTCGGTAATGGATAGACATTGCCGGTTGCCTCGTCGAGCCACTTTGGGACGGCACGACCATCCCTGAACCACTCTGGGTGTCGGTTGGGGTCGTTACCTTCAAAGTCGACAATCGTAGCGACCAACTTGATGCGATCATCTGGCAGAGGGTCTGACCCGAAAAAATCATGCTCTGTCAGGTCGCGTATCAGGCGGTCCCTTCCGAGAAGCAGAGTGAGCGCCTCGATGACTGTTGTTTTTCCGGTGTTGTTGCTTCCAACGAGCACCACATGCTTGCTAAAGCGCAAGTAGCCTTCACTCACGCCACGGAAGTTATGGATGGAAAGATCTGCAACTCGCATAATGTCCCTCGGCGTTTTCGGGTGAGGACTTCCACGGACAGCAGCTGTCTCATGGTTCTAGCGGTCGCGCTCCTTCTCCGCGACGTGGCGGTGATATGAGCAGATTGTCTCCCCATACTCTTCTAGGCCAAGTGGCTCTGAACAAACAGCGCACTCACTGGGCTCAAGCTCGAAGCCGCAGGCAAGACACATCTCTTCCTCGTGGACGTATGCCTCCTCATCACACTCGGGGCAAGTGTCCAGGGGGTCAAGCCCGCCATCTTTTGCAGCTAGGAAGCTTGCGCCAGCGAGGTAGTTAGAGAGTATGCGGCCTAGCCACTCTTGATTAGAGCTGGTGTGACCGCAAGCCCTGCACGCCCACTGGGCGCTAAAAGGATTGGTGTTTTCTGGCTGGGTCTGCCTGACAAGTTGCGAGCTGCATTCGGGACATCCTTCGCGCTCAATAGCATCCGTGAGCACACTAGGGCCACCGATCTGCGCATATGAAGCCCTGCATTCTGCCCTGAGGCGATCTTCGACCTCCTTCTCTTCCACAAGCCGGGCCCACGATTCGCCGTCTATCTCCTCCTGAGGATCGACCCCCAGATGCTTTGGCATAAATTGTGAGAGAAAAAGAAGGCCATCAGCGAAAGCTCCTCGGATTTGGCTAACGTCCTCAACGTGGTGGTGTTCGACCCGGTTTCGAACTTGAGTGATCCTGCCTAAGAGGTTTCCGTCAGCTTCAATGCCGAGTGACTTAAAGCGCGAAATGATCTCAGCGACGTCAACTGTAGTCTTTCCCGAGCCCTCAAAGATCACCTTCCCATCGTCATCCAAGGACGGGGTGATTTGCTTCCAAATCAGGATCTCGTCTTCCGGAGACAGACGCCGAAGCTTCTCTTTACAGAGAAGCAAGATCCCGGCAGTCAGATTTCGGACGGCTGATGAGAGGCGCGGTGGGGAACCTTCGTTGAAATCCTCTACACCAACCTGTATTGCGTTGAGCGCGTTACGGTATATCGGATGCTCAGACATATCCCTTCCCCTTCTCAGTTTCTTTAAGGATAGAGCTTTGGGGGGTCGCAGAGGGGGGGAACCGCCCTTTTTGGTAGCGTGGCAACTTCACGGGCTGAGAATGCCTTGATTTGCTTTTGGTCCGCGCCAGCGCTGGTTTCTTGTGGAAATAGGCTTCAAGCAGCACGGGCACCCTTTTGCTGATGGAATGGTAGGTTACCAAGGCAAAGTCTCAGTCAGTGACGCCCCGGTGATGGAGCTCTGTCTCAAGCTTCTGAAGTTGCCTCAGCCGCTTCGCCATCATTCGCTCACGTGATTATCAGCAAGTGCTCGCCTTCCCCACGTCCGCGGTGAACACGTCCGCTCACATCGGTTTAACCGTGAGATAGTCTACCCCTTCGCATCGAACAACTGGTAAGTAGGCTTCGAATCGTCACAACACACCAGCAAAGGGAATACATGGAAATTTTTCTACATACGAGCAAGCAGAAAAGTCAGCTTGGCCATCATTACGCCAAGGCGTTCCAAGAGGCCATGGAGTTGTATGTGGTCTCGGCATATCTGACTGAGTGGGACGCTACGATAAAGTTATCACCCGAGTGCAAGCGATTCCGCTTCGTCGTGGGAAAGGACTTTGGAATCACCCGAAAGGATGCGTGTCGGAATGTATTGAAATGGCTGCCAGCCTCGAGAAAGGCCGAATTCCTGGTCGCCGATGACATCGTGGGCTTCCATCCAAAATCAGTTATATGGAAGGACATGAGCGGTGACGCGTTCATGATAATCGGATCTTCAAACTTAAGCCGAGCAGCCTTCAATAGCAATGTTGAAGCAAACATTCTTGTATCGATTTCCCCCAGTGAGTTCGAAGAGGTTCGAGTATGGATGGACTGGATTGAGGAATCTTCGATCCCTGTTTCAGAGGACTGGCTGGAGCTTTACAGTGAAGCGGTGCGGCAACCTCAAGTCGGCGGCAAGAAGAACACTGCCTCTGCCACCAAAGAGGCTCCAACCGTAACATTCAATCTCCCTCGGCCTGGGGGCGCAGCAAAGCTCATCGCGGCTCGCCGCGAGCAGATGAAAGCCTACGAGAAGCACCGAAAAGGGCTTGTGGACCTTTTCAGGCGAACTGCGGCTGGCCAAATAACGAGAAAGAAGTTTTACGAGAATCTACCAAGCCATTGGAGCATTGAGTTGGGCAATCGCTTGCAAGGCAGGGGCTGGGAACGGCTAGGGATGGCGGCAAACTTTAGGGAAATAGCCATCGCATTCGTTGACATTGAAGATGCCCCAGAGCGACACCGCGATGATGTTGTCAGGCGCGCGATGGACCACCTTCATGAGCGCGCCAATCCAGCACGCCGAGCCTTCCTCTCGGAAATGCTCTGCCTTCGATTTCCTAAATCTTACCCCGTCCTCAATAAGCCAGTTCATGCATTTTTGCTCAAGCATCGGTTGAACGGAACTCGCGGATCCAGCGAAGGCGCGAAATACATTGATCTTGCGAAAAAGTTGAGGATGGCCCTCCGCGCAAATCCAAGCTACATCGCGAAAAACCTTGCCGAGCTTGATCTACTCATCTGGGCCTCGTCGGAATACAACCCGCAAGCGTGATTCGAACGCGATGCCCGAGCGCTGATGCATGCGGTATCCGGTGAGACAGAGACAGCACGATGATGTGGCACATCGGCAGCACGCTATACGCCAGCGAGAGGACCGCCGTCTGTGGGTCGGCCGGCAACTACGCCTGGAAGGCGGCTTAGTAGGCCCCGCATGGGTCGCGGCGACCAAGACATAGGGCGCCGCCCCATTTCCAAAAGCCGACTCGCTTCAGCGCTTTCTTACACAGCGCAGGTACGGCTGCCGGTCACTGATGCGCGCTGTGCGTTAACTTAGATTCGAAAGCAGTCAGGGCATTCTTTCGCGTAAGCCATGTCAATTTGCCCAAGCTTCCAAGCTGACCTCCATCGGCCTACCACCTTTGGCCCCTTTGATGACCAAGTAGTAGTCACCTTCCTCGACGTCCGCGCTAAACAGGTCTGCGCACGTCGGCTTGGCTTCCGATATGGCCCGCCCCTTGGCATCGAACAACTGGTAAGCCGGCTTCGATCTATCGACCTCTTCAGCGACGCATGAAAGCTTGTTGGAGATGACGTTCAAGAATACCGGCGGGTCGCCGCGTTTGGCATCGATGTGGTAGGTGCGCTGCTCACCGGCGCCGATGCTCACGTCGAAGCGCTTCCCGTTCGGCAAGGTCTGCAGCGGATTCGCGATGTCGGGCTTAAACAGGGCAGGGTATGTGCCCAACGGTGCAGCCTTGGGTTCTTGAGCTGGCTTTGGCGCGGCTGCGAGGACGGGCAGGTGCGACACCAGAAATTCCTTGGATCCAGTCACAGCCAGATCAAACCCGCAGGCCTCCAGGCGGTCGGCCGGAACCCCGGCGGCGACGCACGCAGCACGCGCCGTTTCCAGCGCCTCCCGGGTCGGCTTGGCAGGCTTTTCCGGAAACCCGCGTAAGTCGAACGTCGCCGTCGACTCTCCTTGCCGGTAGTCGAACAGGCTCTCCTTGGCCCTGATGCGCCAACTGGCGACGAACGCGTCCGCCTGCTCGGGGCTCGCCAGCTGTCCGCGCCGACCATCGCGACCAATGAGCGCGCCGCCCGAAGTGCTGGATGATTGGCCGATGAGGCCCTGATCACTCGCTGCGGTGGTTCCACGCGCCCAGATCGTCTCGACGTCGAGCCAACTGCTCCTCAGATGTATCCGCAGTGTTCGCCCGTTGCGCCACATGACCGCGACCTGCGACGGCCGCTCCGGCGGTCCCCAAACGCCCACCACCGCGTCCTGTCCGAGCGCCTGCTGGTGGAAGCGGCCGCTCCAAGCCAACGCCTTGCCATCGACCAACACCCGTCCGTCCGCGTAGACGCCTACGCGTTGCGCGCCCACCTGGGCCGCGATCGCACCGATGGCCGCCACCTGCCGGCTCTGGCCCCACGGCACCTGGCGCACCTGGATGCGCGTGCCGTCAGGCGAATCGAGCAGCCAGAACTCTCCGGCGCGCTGGGTGGAGAGCATCTGGCCGCCGGGAAGCCGGTAATGCGGCTCCCCGGTTCCGGTCGCCTGCCCGGTGGGCTTCTGGTCGTCCGCTGGCCCTGCAGGTGGAGGTGGAGGCGGAGGATCCGGCTCCATGCGGCACGTGTCGATGGCTGAGTTCGGCGCCGGGGCCGCGGAGCCCGCCGGCATACTACAGACCTTGCTGACGCTCCCCAACGACTTCAGGAGGGCGGCCTGTTTAGCGCTCAATGCGGCGCGCTCCGATGGATCTCCGACGCCCCCTTTGGCACACCAGGCATCAATCTCGCTTGACGTGGCCGCCAGGGCCGCGGTGTCAGCCTGACGCAGGGTGGCCAAGCCGCGGAGGACCTGATCCATCGCGTCCAAGGTGTCCTTCTCGTAAGCGGCCTTAGCAGCTTGGTCAGACCAAACCGCAGCTTTGAGGGCCTTGAAGAAATCGCTCCGGCTCGGGTCTCCCTTCCCCAGTTGCTTGAGCGTCTTCGTGTAGTTCGGGCGCCGTGTGAGGTAGTCGTCCGCGGCGGTCTCCAGCGTCGGGTAGCTCGGGAAGCAGACCTTGACCCACTGCATGGGATTTGCCTCGTCCCAGCATTGCCGCTCCTGCGCAGTGTCCTTGTTGGACGCGTAAGGCGGATGCCGGTTGTTGGCCAAGCAGCCGACGATGGTCCGGTGGGAGCACTCCTTCGTCGCGTTGGTTTGCACGTTCCACAGATTGTTGTTCGGCTTGGACACAAACCCGCCGTCGGCGTCCTTCATGTTCGCCAGGCTTTCTGCTCGCGCTTGACCCGCGATGTAGGCCCACAGGACAGGTCCCAGGCCGCCAGCGTTGTGGTCGATCAACGGCACCGTGACGTAGCGGGCGTAGTCGGCGGCGTAGGTCGCATCGCTGCCGGTGAACGGCGCGCCGCAGTCCACCTGCGCGGCGGCTGGAAGCGAAACGGCGGCGATGAGCAGCGCAGCGATGAGGCGCCTCACGGGGCCACCTCCGGGCGTTCGGTGCCGTCTCTGCCGACATACCGCGTAGAGCCGTCGGCGGCGTGCCACCAGCGCTCCTGCGTGCCGTCTGGCCAGGTCTGCTCGAGCACGATGTCGCCGCGCTCATAGAGCGCCTTGGTCAGCGAGGTGGCGCCGGCCGCAGGCGTGAGGGCGAGGGTGATTGCGTCACCGGTGGGCCAGGAGGCGGGCAGTTCCTTTGGCGCCGGCGGTGGCGCAGGAGTGACAGCGGACCCGGGCGCCTGGGCGGCAGGAGGAGACGGCTCGGTGGATGCTTGGCGCTCGCAGGCGGCAAGCAGGAACATGGAAAAGAGCAACACACAGCGGATGAGGGGCAGGGGCATAAGGCCTCGATTGTGCCGCAGCAGGAAAGTTGCAGATTGACCTAGACCAACTACGGGCTATGGTCCGGTAATCGGTCAGATTCTGCTCGCTGACTCTTTGGCGCCCGTAGTTCGGTGGCCTCTGCAGCGATCTCGCATCCTTTCCTAACGAACTGCATTCCGTCGGCTGTGTGTCGCCCAATTACAACCACATCGTCATTCATTCGACCAACGCGATCGCCAATAATCGGCGAACAACTTGGGTTCGGCTGAAGGTCGAATTCATACGCGCTGACGCCCGCGATCCAGCGCGCGCTCTGATAAACAATCGACGAAGGCTGCATGAGGTAATAGCAACTCCCCACCACACCAATCACGGCCAACAAACGTGCAAGTGCGACCGGTCTGCTGAATTTCAAAAGTTTTTTCTTGACGAACAGTTGGATGGGCAAAAGAACGGATGCGGCAATCATGGCCGCAACTAACGCCAATAATCCGACACATGCTATCAATGCGGCGATCACATGCAAGAATGAAATGGGGACGAGCAAAGCGACAGTGGTCGAGAAGGTCGCCGGGTCCTGACCAGTGGCCGAGCCGACAATAATTCGACTCAATCCAGTTGCCGCCGCACCGATGGTCAAGCCCAGCGCCGCAATTGCGAGTTTGACCAGCGGACGCTCAATCTGTGGAAGCGTCCAGACGTAGATTTCATGAAAGAGGCCCACCATTAGGAGTGCAAAGGTCACGTAGATGGTTACCTCCGTTGCAAGCCGGTTCGGATCAATGGACCAGGCAATCGCTGCGGGGATGCCGAACGTGAGGCCCGCCAAATACAAGCGCGTCACGGCTGGCTTCCCATTCCACCGTAGCATCCATCGCAGGGTCCAATGCGTGGACTCAGTCGTCTCGTCGTCTTCCGTATTCATGGCATTTCCTCCTTGAGGGTGGCCCACCGTACCGAAAAATAACGGTTGCGGCACGAAGTCGTGCTTTCCGAGTTGTGGTCAAATGGGCGAAAAAATTTCTTCGGTATCGAACGCAAAAAAAGCCCCGCGGCTGCGAGGCTTCTTTCTGCGAATCGGAAAGATGGAAGGACGTGCTAGCGTGCTATTCCAAGCGTCGACGACGCCACCCACGCGCTCCACAAGAACCCACCTGCCAGTTGCACTACAAGGTGGCAAAAAGGCAGGCTTCCGTAAGCTAGTGACAGCACCGGCGTCTGCAGGTCGGCCGGTAGCCACGGCTGAAACGCGGTGAAATGGGCCGCTAAGTGGGTCGAAGCGACCATCACCGAGGCGACGATCGCCCCTTCCATAGCCCGCCCCGCTTGAGCCCCCTGCTTACGTTGCGACTCGCTGCGCGCCTTGGGTGAGGCCCCGGAACGCAGCAACCTTCACCGAGCCCCAAAGATAGACCGGCAGATAAGTCACCAGGAACCCTGCACCCATCGTCACCAGGGTGGCGGCAAAGAAGGCCATCGCCAGGAACGGGTAGGCCTTGTTGATGGCACCGATTCCCCACGCACTCCGGCAACCCCGGGCGCTGTTGAGCACGACGACGCATCGCCCAATCTTGAGCACATCCAATGTGCCTTGACCCGTCACGGTCGGGCTCGGATAGCGCCACTGCTCAAGCAGCGCGTCCGGCACCACGGCCGTGCCCACGGCGACGCCTCCGATGGCGACGTTCGGGAAGATCTGGCACCCGCGCCCGTCGGTGGGGTCGCCCTTCCAGCGGACCATCCCAGAGAAGCGGCCGCTCTTCGACTGACCCAGCCACGCCCACAGAGCGCCACCGATAACCGGCATCAAGACGTAGCCGGCGCCGCTACTAAACAACAACCAGGCTACGAGTCCTACCGACTGAAGCCAGGCGGGTGCGGGCTCCGAAGGTCCCCAGCCGCCGAAGACCGATTGTTTGAACAGCCAGCCCAGGCCGACCATGACGATAAGGCTCACCATGAATCCAATGATGAAACGCTTCATGGTCAGGCCCCTTCCCAGTTCACGATCGCCCAGTCCCCGGCGGTGTTCTTACGGAAGCTCATCACACCCTTCAAAGGCGCCTCTTTGTCGTCGGGGGTCGTCGGGGCGTCGTTGACGTATCCGCGGACGACAAGGGTGCCGCCCAGGGTGCAGTTGTAGACCTCAGAGGTTTCGGGGGTGGCGCCCTGGACGCAGTCGGCCGTGAAGCCCTTCATGTCCTTAAGTTCCATCCTCCCGCCTGGCGTAGCGCCGGCCTGACGGTCCAGCTCGGCCTGGACTACCTTGCGAACGTCCTCCTTCCCGGGAGCGCTGTTGGCGCAACCTGAGGCGGCAATCGAGAAGAGCAGGGTGCCGACGGCAACTACTTTATTCATGGGAAGCCCCTTGTGACGTAGCGGGGTGCTACATTTCACGAAGAGTCTGCCATATCGAGGGAACCGCAGTCATGCTCTTGCTGACCGCCGATCGCAAACGTTCACGTGCCCAAGGCCAAAGCTCCACCCTCCGCCCGCAGCCTGTTTGCCGCCCGCCTCAAACAGGCGCGCGAGCTGCGGGGCATCCCAAGCCAACGGGCGTTGGGGGTGCTGATGGGGCTCAATAAGAAGCTCGCGAGCAGCCGCGTGAACCGCTACGAGAACGAAACCAGCGGCATCGACCTAGATGCCTTAGGCAAGCTGGCGGAGACCTTGAACGTCCCTATGGCATTCCTGGTGGCCGAGGACGACTTGGTGGCGCAGGCCATCTTGGCGCTGTCCAAGCTTCCCAAGGCGAAGCGGGCGACGGCGGTGGAGGCATTGGTGGAACTGGCCGAGCCGAAACCGAAACTTAAATGATGGCGCTTCGCGTAGCCGTCAGCGCTTGGCGGCTGTTGCAGTCCCTCTAACGGTGCCATGACATCGGCGCTTCACCTACAGGCGCAATATCGTGGAAGAAATACTTCAGTCTCTCAAGCCAACAACTAAGTCCCTCATCATCGACGTCGTGGAAGAGGTTGGCATCGATGTAACAGACTGGCGGAAAAGCGGTGCTGACAATCCTAGCTACTGCTATCACTGGGCGTTCGCAGACAAAGAACGCCGCAAAATCCTCCTTTGTCTCTGGTATGACGACTGCGTCATTGGCGACGATGGTGTGCACCAAAGCTGGAACTTCCGCGAATACATCAGACAGTTGGAGGCCGACGGCGGGCCCAAGGCCGGACGAGCTCGAGAGGTAGATTTACTTCTCCAAGACGCGTGGAGACAGAAGATTCCTGTCCGTGTAGCCATCGTGGACGAAACCGCGGGGAGGAAAGCGAATAAAAAAGAAGGTGAATCTTCCCAAGCGGCGTATCGCGAGCTTGATCCAGAGCCGTGGCACTTAAAGCACTACGACTGGATGACCGGTGACTGCGTGATTGTTCGTGGCGTGCGTCCGGAACTGCCTGAACTTATGCCCGGTGGAGATGAAGGCAATGGTGCACAGGTCACCGAGCAGCCCGCGAGCGGCGGCGGAAGCGCGAGCTCAGCGACTCTCTCTGACGAACTCGTCGAAGACTTACTGGCTCAGGTCGAAAGAAGCGACGTGCCAGAGACAACACGCGATGCGCTGATCAAAGCCCGAATAGGGCAGGGTAGCTTTAGGGCAGCGCTTATCAGCGTGTGGGGTGGTCAATGCGCGGCGACAGGTTGTTCGGAACTGTCTGTGTTGCGCGCGTCGCACGTTCAGCCATGGCGCTCAAGCGACGATTCCCAGAAGTTAGACCCAGCAAATGGATTGCTGCTGACGGCCAATTTGGACGCCCTTTTCGATCAGGGCCTCATCACGTTTTCCGACTCTGGACGAATGCTCGTGTCTAAGAAATTGCGACGTCAGACACTGATCGACTTGGGACTGCCGGTGCAACTGCGGCAGCCTCTTTCCGAGCGACAACGCACCTACATGAAGTTCCATCGCGACGAACGCTTTCAGCCGGTTTAGCTGGCGAGGGCCACCAGCGTTCGGCCAATCTACAAGGTGGGCTAGTGGCTGTTACGGGTAGAACTTCGCCCGCGCGCCCAACGCTGCCTTGAACTGCCCCCGCTTGTAGACGGGAAGCTCTACCGCAGGCTTGTATTTTTTGAGAACCCGTATCTGCTTAGTCCTGGCGACGGCCGGCTTTTTGTGGAAGTAGGCCTCGTGCAGCACCGGCACCTTTTTGCTTATCGAATGGCCCGTGACCAGGGCAATGTCTTCATCCGAGATGCCTTGGTGGTGCATTTCCGTAGCGAACGTGTGTCGGAACGCATGAAATCCTACACCCTTCCCGAACCCTAGCTCTTTCATGTAGGTGCCGAACTGGCTAAGCAAACCCTGGCTGTAACGCGCATTGGTCTCGCCAGTGGTTCGACTCACTCCGGCCGACAAGTGCGGGAAAAGGCGCGGGTGACCGCAGTCCTTCATGTCAGCCAGGAAGTCCAGGAAGCCAGCATTGAGCAGTGGCTGGGGGATGGGGATGGTGCGCACCGCGGCGCGGCCCTTGAGGCTTTGTCGGCTTCTTACGCGCGAATTGTGAGTCAGATCCGCGTCGACTGTCACTCGGAAGGCAATGCACCACGTCCCACACTCTTGGATGATGTCTGCAACTTTGAGCTGACAGACCTCATTGATACGCGCCCCAGTGTAGAGGCCAATCATGGGCGCCCACCAACGGTGTGGGTGCAGACGTGCCCACGGTACGTAGCGATTGGGCGCGAAGATACGCTGGAGGTCTTGTTCGTCGAAGAGACGTTCGGGCTTGTCGGGATCCACCACAAGGCTTTTCTTAATCTCAGCGAACGCATCCATTGGTGACGCCGGAATCGCTTTGGTCCGGACCATCTGGTTGAAGAACGACACCAGAAAGCGACGATGCTTTTCCAACGTAGCCGGAGCGGGCGGCGGGACGTTGAGCCGCTTGCCTTCAGAAATGGCGTCCGTGTAGCCCACCATTCGCATGTCGGGCGACGAGGTCAGTCCAGGTGGAGCCCAGCGCAGCAGGTCCCAAAGCTCATACATATGTTTGTGGTCGATGCGTGACAGAGGGATGTCCCCGCAAGTCATCTTGAGCAGCCTCAGGGTGCGCGCAGTGGACTCGATAGTGTCGCGCTGAAGGCAGCGACGTTCCATGTCGCCCAAGTGATCCTTGATTTCTACCGAAAGCAGCCGAGCAGGGGTAGCAACCGGGAGAGGCTCAGGAAAGCGCGTGCCGTTCTTGCCGGTGCCAAAACGGCGGGTCTTGTCCAAAACCGAGTGGAAAAACTCTTGGGTGTTGATGGCTGCCTCTCTGCCAGCGATATTGATCTCTTCGATGCTCACCCGACCGATCCGGATCCCCTTCATGTGGAGCGTGCCGAAGGGATTGGCGATGTAGTCTTGCAGTGCTTCGTTTGCGGGCTTGCTCATTTCTTCGCTTCCATTGTTTCAATGGAAGTAGGGATAAAACAGCGCGAAGATTCGTCAACCCACGATTTACACTTTTGCGTTCGAAACATCTTCACCTAAGGCATCGACCATTCTTAGTGCGTCAAATGCATTTGATTGCAGTAGTGTTCCGAAGCCCCGCATGCGTAAAGATCGCGTTGGATCAAGGACTTGTGTTAGTTCAAGTAGAGAAGCGTATACGTGATTCCCAGTCATGTGTGTACTGTTTAAGGCATGACTAGGCGTTGCTTTTTTAGCCAACTGCCAGCTGAATGAAGAAAGATTTTAGTCAAATCGGCCCGGGTTCATCTCTCTCACCGTTGGCGCTGGCGGTCTGGACCGTACGTCATTTTAGTGGCCGCCCCATAGAACGGGGAGCAAGTTGCCCGTAGCAACGCCGGATGGCTAGGCCGTATGCTTCGCCAACGTCATAGGAGATATGAGCAATGTCGGAAAGTGACCCGGGTCGTGTGGAGGAAGAGGTTCGGTGTGTCGTTTCTTTGCTCCCCGAGCGTCTTCAACAGATTGCAGCTGAGTTGCCGTCTCCGTTACTTCACTCAGCCTGCGTCGCGGAAGAACTCGACCTCGTGCGTGCCCTGGTTGAGGCGGGGTTGCCGGTCGATCTGTATCCCGAGACGGAGGATGAAGACGATGTGCCGCCGTTGACATGGGTGGCGCGGTATCGCGACACATCGTCCCAAGGAGGCTTGGAAGTGGCTAAGTTCCTCATCGAGAGTTCAGGCGACGTGAACGAGGGAAGTCCATTGTATGCGGCGTTGGAATCCAAGGATGTATCGATGATACGTCTTCTGTTAGCAGCAGGCGCCGACAGAGACATCGCTCTTGAGCGCGCCTCTTTAGATGAAACGGTCCTCTTAAACTCGCTTTTGGAGCCCTACTGGAGAGCGCCTTTAGAAATCCCTTGCAGCTACTTCATCGCATTCAACGAGGATCAAGAGATTCTCGGCGTTGGGCTCAGCGGCCCAGATGCGCAACGGAATGCGGCACCGCTGGTGCAAGAGCAAGAGCTAGAAACCATGCAGGCGTCAGAGCGCCTGATCGCGAGATACTTAACTGGCGTGACGCTGAGTTGGGAAGGCGACGAGATCGCTGACGTAGAGGATGACCAAGATGAGGAGGAGTAGAGGTATCTCGGTTTGATGCGTCGAGCCTGGCTTCCGCTGCGGTAGGGGGCATGCCGGGTGCGCAGTGATGTAATATTTTCTTCGGACCGCTATCAGCCGTAGCAAAGTTTGCGGCAACTACTCCGCGTGCCAGTCGTCGCCAATAACGACGGGCGGCCTTTGCACAAGTTCGCAGTGCCTGCATTGACATCAACTTTGGAAGCATGAATGACCAACTCCACACTCGACTCTATCGCAACCAAGAAGGCGCAACTGACGGAAGAGCTACGTAAGTTGGAGCAACAGGAAGATGCGCTTCGAAAGGATCAGACCAGCGAAGCGTTTACAAAGGTAGTCGGGCTGTTGAATTCGTTTGCTCAGCATTTCAATGCCAAGCAGAAGGCTGACATCGCTGCCCAAGTAGTTTCGGAGCCGGGCGCGCCCAAGAAGAAAAAGGGTGCGAAAGAGGAGCTGTCGCCGAAGTATTGGCTGCCGCACACCCAAGAGACGTGGAGCGGGCGGGGTCGACCGCCGCGGTCGTTCAAGATCTGGGAAGGCTCGGCGTCACACAAGGAGTGGAAGGCGAAACACCCCGACGAGAAGTATCCGAAGTTTCCCGGGTAATCCCGTCTGAGTTCTCTACTCGCTACGGGACGGTAGGCGATGTCCATCTGGCATCGCCACTGTAGCGTTCAGCGTCTTTGGGGAGGCGAAAAGCTTCCCTAGGGCTGGGAAGCCGAAAGCGAGCTCACGCATAAGCAGGCATCAACTCATTGAATGAGGTGGACAAGGGCAGCGCTCAGGCTATGCCCTAATGCGACTTATTCCTGAAGCCTGCATCTGAGAGCCTGAGGGACTACGATTGCCCACGGGCATCGCATTCACTCCCAGGGGATCCACCAGCATGGCGTCTTACCAGTTCCGTTTTTCAGCCTTGGCTTTCTCACTTTGTCTGGCGGTCGCCGGCACAACATCCGCAGCCAGCATTGCCCATCCGGACCATTACGAGTTCGATGCCACGCTGAATGCGCCGCTGGGCGCGGTGGCTGGCCGCTACCCGGTCACGCTGTTCTTCGACTACCCCGCTTCGGGAACAGCCACTGCTGCCGCCTGGACCCTCGAAGCCATCGCCCCGAACGGCAGCGTCGTTCGCCGCTGGCAGGGCATCCAAACGCTGCCCCAGCACCGCGCCTCGCTCCGCATGAGCTGGGACGGGCGCGATCAGCAGGGGCGGCCGCTGCAGGCCGGTTACTACACGCTGCGCCTGCGCGCTGCACCGACGGTCCAAATGGGCGCAGACGCGCGTGCACCTGTCGCCCGGCGTATCTCGCAGGCCTTCTCCGCATTCAGGGATGAAATCCACGAGCAAAGCGTCGACGTCATGGTCGGCCGCGTGGCGCCCGCCAAGGTGTCGAAGATCACGCCGCTGCCGGTGGGCGTCGCGCAGGACAAAGCCGCTCGCCGCGCGACCGGCGGCAAGTCGGTCCCGGCCACGGGTGGGCTGCCCTATACGATTTACTTCGGCAACATGCACAGCCAGACGAACCACAGCGACGGCGGCACAGCGCTGGCCAGTTGCAACGGCTCCGAGTCGCCCCAGGCGGGCGCCTTTGGCCCCGCCGAAGCCTACGCCATGATGCGGACCCAGGCCGGCGGCGATTTCTTGCTGGCCTCCGAACACAACCACATGTACGACGGGTCCACGGGCACCAATTCGTCCGCCACGCCCGCCGCCGCCAATGGCCTGTTCAACAGCGGCATTGCCGCGGCGAACAACTACAACGCCGCCAACCCCACCTTCCTGGCGCTTTACGGGATGGAGTGGGGCGTGATCAGTAATGGCGGCCACCTCAACATCGTCAATCCCGATGCGCTGGCGGCTTGGGAAGTCAACGGCAGCGGCCAGCTGCTGGGAACCGTCAACACTCCCAAGAGCGACTACGCGACGTTGTATGCAGCGATGCGCCAGCGCGGCTGGATCGGCCAGTTCAACCATCCTTCCACGTCGCAGTTCGCGATCGGCGGCACCGGCATGGCCTACAACGCCGACGGCGCCGAAGTGATGGTGCTGACGGAAATCCTCAACAGCTCGGCGTTTTCCGTGAATACCACTCAGACCGAGACCAGCCGCAGCAGCTACCCCGGCGCCTGGAACCGCCTTTTGGAGCGCGGCTACAAGGTCGCGCCTGCCAGCAATCAGGACAACCACTGCGCGAACTGGGGTCTGAGCTTCACCAACCGCACCGGTGTGCTGCTGCCCACCGGCACCACACTCAACCAAGCGAACTTCGTGGCCGCGCTGCGTGCGCGTCGCACGTTCGCCACGGAAGACAAGACTGGCCAGCTGGTGTTGACTGCCAACGGCCGGGTGATGGGTGAGACCTTCGCTAACAGCGGCGTGCTCACGCTGTCCGCGAACTACGCCAGCACCAGCGGGCAGACCGTGCAGCGCGTGCAGTTCTACGAGGGCGTGCCCGGGCGCAACGGCACCGTAACGCAGCTCTCGGAAGGCAACGGCACCCATGCCTTCACGCCGAGTGCGGGATCGCATTTCTATTACGCGCTGATCACCCAAACCAACGGGCTTCGCCTTTGGTCGGCGCCCATCTGGGTCGACCAGACCGCGGGTGGCCCGGACACCACGCCGCCGACCGTCGCTGCCAGTGTGTCGGGCACCAGCGGCACCCTGACGCTCTCGGCAACCGCTACCGACGATGTGGGCGTCAGCAATGTGGAGTTCTACGTCGACGGTGTGCTGCGCGGCAGCGACAACACTGCGCCGTATTCCATCGCCTACAACTCGATCCCCCTGGGCAACGGGTTCCACACGCTGGCTGCACGGGCGTTCGATGCGGCGGGGAACAACGCCACCTCGCCCGAAGTCGATTTCAGCGTCAACAACGTAGCGCCGGTGGCTAATTTCAGCGCGAGCGTGTCAGGCCTGACTGCGAACTTCACCGATGCGTCGTTCGACGCGGACGGCACGATCGCATCGCGCGCGTGGAATTTTGGGGATGGGACGAGTTCCACCGCCACCAACCCCAGCCACACCTACGCAGTGGCCGGCACTTACTCCGTTGTCCTGACCGCGACCGACGACACTGGGCTAACTAATTCCAAGACGCAATCGGTCAATGTGGGCAGCAACACGGCCCAGACGTATAGCAACACGACCGACGTTGCTATCGTCGACAACGGAACCGTATCGAGCTCGATCGTCGTCTCGGGTCGCGCCGGCAACGCTCCGAGCACAACGCCCGTTGAGGTAAGGATCGTCCACACCTTCACGGGCGACCTGAAAGTGGACTTGATCGCTCCGGATGGCAGCGTGTATGTGCTGCACAATCGCAGCGGCGGCGGTGTGGACAACATTTTCCGGACCTACTCGGTCAACCTGTCGAGCGAAACGATCAACGGCACCTGGAAGCTGCGCGTCAACGATAACGCAAGTGCCGATACCGGCTATCTCGATAGTTGGAGCCTGACCTTCTGATGTAGCCGGTTGTTGACTGCGAGAAGACTCAAAACGCCGCCGCGGATCTGGGCGGCGTTTTGCCTTTCACGGGATGGCATGGATAAGGCATGTTGGTCCATGTATGAAACGGACGGTGTGAACCGGCCATTCCTCGCAGATCGGGGCCGCGCTTGCGCGGCTCAGATCCTTGAGCAAGGCACAAGCCGTGTCGGCGACGGCTATAGCGCAGCCGGCGACATCGGCCAATGCTTTCGCCAGCGGCGAAGGTCGAGGAGCGGCGCTGATCTGGATCTTCGTCGCGATGTGGCTCGTGTCGGCCCAACTGCTCCGGAAGGCATCGCAGCAGGAGGCCAAGGCAGGCATTGCGCGATAGACCCAGAAACGTGCCGCAAACTCGCGGCGCGACACAACGAGACATTTCCCCCACGAGCAGCCGCACGAAAATCGATCATGAGTCGATGACGAAAGGGTGCCCGATGGCCGTCCACTGTTAGTCGGCACAGTCCCGCACCCGGCCTACACAGCGACGCCTGTCGCCGCGCTTTCACCTGGCAGTTCCGTCGGCTCTCCAACGCTCCTCACTCGTTGACGGCAGACCTTCCTCTTCCGCTCCTTGGTCCACAGCGACCCGGGCAGCATCGCCGTGCTCATCACGCATCCACCGCCTCTAACGCCTCTCAAGGGAGAACGTTTGCTGCGCTTGGCAAGGGCGCAAGGGTGAACCTCCTCCACATGCGTTTCGGCCCACGCTGTGCGTCGCTGCCGCGATGCTCGCTCTTGGGTGCGCCCCAGCCCGATCGCTCCGCCTGCCGGTCTCCACGAGGCGCATCCCGCGCCGGTGGAAGCCAAGAGATGAAGCGCACGACGGACACCCGGGCTCAATACCAGTTGAACATGGACGAAGAGGGCATCCTGCTGGCGGCAGCGAACGTCCTGGAGCGCCGGCTTTTACGGGAAGGCGCACTGACCGACCCCAACGCGGCCGCTACCTACCTCAAAGCACGCTGCGCGGCCCTGTCGCACGAAGTCTTCGGCGTCGTTTTCCTGGACACCCAGCACCGGATCATCGCCACCGAGCACCTCTTCACTGGCACCGTCGACGGCTGTGAAGTCCACCCCAGGGTCGTCGCCCAGCGCGCGCTGCATCACAACGCAGCCTCCCTTGTGCTCTTCCACAACCACCCGTCCGGCAACCCTGAGCCAAGTGCAGCCGACCGGACGATCACGGTTCGGTTGAAGCAGGCACTCGCGCTGCTGGACATCAGGATCCTGGACCACCTGGTGATCGGTGGCCTTACCCACACCAGCATGGCGGCGCGAGGGTGGGTGTAGCCCACTCCTATGCGTGCGAAAAGCCGCTCCGATGATTCGCCTGCGCGTGGTGTTTTGCAGCCCTGTCCGATGAGCGGCGCTTGGCCGTCTCTTCAATCTGAAGGAAGCCTAACGAGAAAGTCTGTCAGCCTTTGTGATGAACACCTGTTGCGCTTACTTCATGCTCTATGCCATTGCAGCATCCATCCGGACGCTACGACCGTAGAGGACAGCATGAAGACAATATCCCGACGAAACATGATCCGCATGGGTGCGCTGACCATCGCCGGTGGGCTGCTTGGGTTGACTGCCTGCCATGCGCAGTCACCTGCAGCCACAACGGCGACCCGCCGCAAGCGTTTCGAGGTCATGCGTAGCGATGCGGAGTGGCGGGAACGCCTCAGCCCCGCGCAGTATGCAGTGCTACGCGAAGCGGACACCGAGCGGCCCTACACCAGTCCCTTGAACGCCGAGCACCGCAAAGGAACCTTCGCCTGTGCGGGCTGCGCATTGCCGCTGTTTTCTTCGACGACCAAGTTCGACAGCGGCACCGGCTGGCCCAGCTTCTGGGCACCGCTACCCAACGCAGTCGGCGAAGATACCGACACGATGTTGGGCATGGTGCGCACCGAGGTCCATTGTCGGCGCTGCGGCGGGCATCTGGGGCACGTCTTCGACGACGGTCCCAGGCCGACAGGCCTGCGCTATTGCATGAACGGCGTCGCGATGACGTTCAAGGTCGGCTGACTGCGCCTTTGCATAACGGTGTTTTCCTGCAAGGATTTTTGACGTAGTTGCATCTTCTTGCTTACCCGCGTTCAACTTCGGTTGAATTGTCCCACTTCAGGAATCCGACATGAATTTGCGTGCAGAAAAAGTGATCGCCGGTGTCGTTGCCTTTGCGGTTACCGCTTTGTTGGTGGTGGGCGCATCGACCATGCGCAATCAGGGGATGATCGGAACTGCTCGTGCCGCTAACGTGCCTGCGCCGGTCGGGGTCGCCGCGGCCACTGGCGAAGCGACGGCGCGCTCCGAAACGGTGGTGTTCGCGGGCGGCTGCTTCTGGGGCGTGCAGGGCGTGTTCCAACACGTCAAAGGTGTTCAGAGCGCGGTGTCCGGATACATCGGCGGCTCTGCCGGAACAGCGCGCTATGATCTGGTCAGCAGTGGACGCACCGAACACGCCGAGGCGGTGCAGATCACCTACGATCCGAAGCAGGTGAGCTACGCGCAGTTGATGCAGATATTTTTCTCGGTGGTCCACAACCCCACCCAGCTTAACTACCAAGGCCCTGACCGCGGCGCCCAGTATCGTTCCGCCGTCTTCACGACCACCAACGGCCAGCGGCAGGCCACCGCGTCCTACATCGCGCAGTTGCAAAAGGCAGCCGTGTTCGACGCACCGATCGTTACGCAAGTAGAGGCAGCGAAGCCGTTCTACGCAGCGGAGCGCTATCACCAGAACTACCTGACATTGCACCCGCGCGATGCCTACATCCGGTATCACGACGCGCCGAAGCTAGCGGCGCTGAAGGCTTCCTACCCCGCGTTGTATCGCGCGAAGCCTGTATTGGTGCCCCAGCCTTAGGTGCCGGCGCAACGCATCCGGGATCCGGGTCAGATCAGGTAGATACCGCCGATACTTCGTTTCGCGCCGCCGCATGGCTCTGCCTCGTCTTTCTCGGTGTAGGAGTTTTCCTACACAAGAGCGAGGGCATTCCCGATATTTGGATCCGCGGCAGCAATGGCAACCTATGTCGGTCGATTAGGCAGCTGCGCCCGAGATCGGAACCACACCGCCTGCCATTGGCCCCGCGGTGCCGTGAAGGGAGCCGGGGATATCCCTCACTGTGCGCCGAAAGACCCGATTGCCCCTCCGGGGGCATTCGTGTTTGGGGCGTGCTCTCACGGTATCGGTTCGCCCTTCACGACACGTTGGCCTTCCACTGGCGAAGCTTTCTGCCAGGAGGTGGCATGCGCCGTTTAGTCCAAGCCTTTGCTTCATCGAGCGAGTTGCCGGAAAACTGGCCAGCGGAAGTGCGCGAGGCGATTGCCGCTTCGCCTGATCACTACAACCTAGGCAAGGGCGATGAGGCTTGGGTCGTGCGGTCGGTCGACGGCACCCTTCATGCCTCGCGCATGCGATGGGGGCTCATCCCTCGCTGGTCGAAGACCCCAGAGACGCCTTACACGACGATAACGGCGCGGTTGGAACGTGCGGCGCGCAGCCGCATCTTCAGCAAGCCTTGGCAGACCCAGCACTGCATCGTGCCCATGAACGGCTATTACAAATGGGATCGCACGGTGCGACCGGCCGTGCCGCACTTCATCCAGGCGGAAGATGGCCAGGTGCTGTGCGCGGCCGGTCTGTGGGAGCGTTGGGAGCGGGAGGATGCCGAGGAGCCGCCCTTCGAGAGCTTCGCACTCCTGACGTACCCCAATGCAGCCATCCCGGCGCCGCTCACCCCGGACGGCCCCGTCTTCATTTCTGGATTGGCGGAACGTGCGTGGTTGGGTGGCCCGCAGCTACTTGCCGGCGCGGTGCTACGTCTGGCGACCATTTCGACCCACAGTTCCTATCCGGTGTCGCATTCTTACCGGGATCGAGCGAGGTCGGACTACACGCTTATCGAGCCGCGCGAGGCGTCGGACTACCTGATGCCAGAGCCGCATTCGTTCGATGATGAGGAAGACGACGACTGATTTGAGCAAGTTAAGCGGGCGGGCGACTTACACCGCCATCTATCGGATAGCCGTGAATCCAGCGGATAGCCGTGAATCCAGTGCGAAGGAGCGGCCGTAATCCGCCAGCATGTCCTCGGCTGCATTGATAGGGGGCTCACTTCAGGACGCCGGGCGCGCTTCTAACTGAGTCTTGACGTTCCGCCATTCGCAGGCAAACTCAAGTTGTAGGTTGTTCCATTCCCCATCGGGGTCGCGTTCTAAGTTCTGTCTGGTTCTCTTTTCAGGGATAGCGTCGCAATGGCGCATCGCTTGCGCACTTTTGCGCCAACCTAGGAGAACACCATGACTAAACACAACAGAGCCACCCTTGTGCGATATGCCGACAGGCTCGGCTATGAGCTCAGCGACGCTGACAGACGCACCAAGATGGAAGCGGCTTTTCGCAAAGAACCCATCCCACGCTACCAACTCAACCCACAGGGCAATCAATGGGCTTCAAGAGTTCGTGGCTATGTAAGCCTAGTAGGGGTGAGCCAAGCGCTAGACGAGATTGCCATTACCGAGGACAAGCAGTTCTTGGGTCCCCGGAAGCGTGTGGTAGATCTTCAGAAGCTTGCGGCGGCTTGGAACTCCACCCAGCCCACCAAGGAGAACCTTGTGGCTGCCCAAGCAACCTAAGCTCCCGCGTTGACCACAGGACATGCTGATCTGGATACAGCCCTGCCTTCCGGGGGCTCGCCCGAGCGATCGTTGACCGAACCCACACGAAATCGTCAAGCGCGCGCTCCTGCTTAACGCCTCCGCCGTCGTCGCCTTCCACAACCACCCTCGGGCAACCCTGAGCCCTCCGCCGCCGACCGCGCCATCACGTCCCGCATCAAGCAGGCGCTGGCCCTAGTCGAGGTGAGGCTCCTCGACCACATCGTGGTGAGTGCCGAGGGCTATACGAGCCTGGCCATGCGGGGGTGGGTGTAGCCCACCTTCCGGCCATACGGGGTAGGGATTACTCTACCGCGCATAGCGGCCATTCCTGATACCGCTACGGCGTTAAGCAAGCGACTATGACTTGGTCGTCCAGGCCACTGCGCCCGAGATCGGACCACCACTGACTGCCATTGGCCCCGCAGTGCCGTAATGGGGGCCGAGGCATTGCCTCACCAAGCGCAGACTGCCCGACAGCCCCTACGAGCGGCTGTCGCGTTTACGGCTACCATGCTGGCACGGATCGAAGGCAGGGAGGGTGCCAGTGAATCGGGACGAGATGCGGGATACGCTTCTGCGCTGCGGCGACATCGACACAATGGAAGCCGTCGTGCGCTCCCACACAGGCGACCGACCGGCCACAAGGATTTCCCGCGAGGATGTGTCTCCGATCGAAACCCTGCTCTTTGGTGGGCAGCTCACTGAAGCGGCTGCGCTGTCGCTGTCGCTTGCATATGCTCACCAAGATGCCTTTGTCTCGATAGCGCGGCAATTGGGGGTCTTTCGCGCATCCCGATATCGGTTCCAGACACGTGATCTCGTCGAAGTCGTGCGGCGCCTGCAGCGTCTGGCGGAACCGTTGGCGCTCACCTCCGAAAGTCGGACCTATTTCGACTCGCTGCTCGCCTTTTACGCCGTGTCGGATGAGGCAGCGCGCGTCTACGAACAGATAGTCGACGCAATGCGCGAGCAGAGAGGACATGTGCTCGCGACCTTGATGCTGATCGCTGATCGCGCATATGAGGAGGATCGGATTTACACGCGTCGGTTTGGAGCGCGAGGTGTCAAGAATCGAACGTGCGAACTTCTATGCGGGGTGATCTCTGCCTTGATGACCATCTATAGGCTGGAGTTTGGCGCGGGCCCGGACGAGTGGTCGGGTTTGGACAGCCACCAGTGCGATCAGCCGGATGGCTCCTTCCGCACCTTGATCAGTCATGGGCAAAATGTCTACGAGCTCATGGACATGGAACTTTCCATCGACGGAAGTGGGCTCGTTGCCGAATGTGTTTCTGGGGGCGTGCTGGTGAAGCGCTCCCCTCTGGGCTTGGGCGCATCCATTGATCTCGGCTATGCGCGTATGGAAGAGGACATCGTCAGCCGCTACGAGGCAATCGCACCGATAGCTGCGCTCTACGGTATTGGCTCGCTTGACGCGTTGGCTGCGACGTTCCATGAGAGCCTGTCGCGATCCGTTGCAGTGTCGCCGTATCCGTATGGCTTCGCATGCGCCGTTCTGCTCCCGCCAGACGACCCAGTCCTCCTCACTAATCTGAGAAGGGAAGAGCTCTTCATTGAAGACGTGTTCACTCAGATTCAGATGCGTGCCTACCGGTGCGAAGCGCCTAGTCTTGATCCGTTCGACGTTGGCGATGGGCTGATGAGCGTCGATCTCTTCAAGGTTGCACGGTTGCTCAGCGTGCTTCGTGATGCTTATTTTCATCGAGAGCAAATGAAGGCTGACTCCGCCAGCGACGAGATCGCGGCATTGAAGCTTTGCTGTATGCAGAAATCAGAATTGATCGCCCTGCTGTCATCGGTAGTGGGTCGCGCCAAGACTGAGAAGATTCTCTCTTCGTTGCTGATGTCCGCCTCGGAAACGCGATTCGATCTTCAATACCGCCCCTTCATCCAGGTAGGTGAATGGGTCGTTTTTCCGCTATCAGTCGCGTCTTCTTCGATTCATCCTAGAAACATGGAGATTAGCGCGCGCACTCATCAGGCAAGGGTGCGCCACCGGGATCCTGCGATCGAGGGGGTCTTCGAGAGCATGCGGCGTGCGGGGATGTGCGTCGAGAAGGAGTGCGAATTTCCGTTCAGCGGAGCGCCCGGCGATACCGATGTCCTCGCGCTGGTTGGGGACACCCTCTACATCTTGGAGTTCAAGAACAGCTTTGTTCCGTCGAATGCCCACGAACTGCGCAATACCTACGACCAACTGCTGAAGGCGGCAAGGCAGCTCGATGTTCGAAAGGAGTGGTTTGAGTTGTCAGAAAATCAGACGCGGGTGTGGGCGAAGCTTGGATGGTCGGGGGCGTTCCCTCGCTGGATTCAGACAGGCATTATTCTCTCGCATGCGCTGTTCCATGGTGCGGTGATCGCAGGACATCCGGTACGTGCGGCAGATGACTTGATGAGATTTGTCGCCTCTGGCGAAGTGTCCGTTGGCACAACAAGAGCTTGGGCATGGGAGGGAAGCGGATTGGAGCCGTTGGATCTCTGGCGATACTTCCAGCCGGACGGTCCGTGCGCCAAGCAACTGGCGTGTATGATTCACAGGCCGCAGGTGTTGCTAATCGGTTCGTCGAAGGTCGAAATTGAACGCTGGCGCTTCGACCAGACCATCGCCTGATGGCATGTCGGCGATTGATCGGAATCTGTTTTTTAGGCATTCGTCACGGCGATTTCGGCGGGGGGAGCATGGGCAAAATTTTGGTGGGCACCGCCAGTTGGACGGACGCCAGCCTGATCAAATCGAAGCTGTTCTATCCGTTGGAAGCGAAGAGCCCCGAGGAACGGCTGCGCTACTACGCCTCTCAGTTTCCGATCGTTGAGGTGGACAGCAGCTACTACGCCCTACCGTCAGCCGCCAATGCTGAAAAGTGGGCTGAGCGCACGCCCGAAGACTTCGTTTTCAACATCAAGGCGTTTCGTCTGCTCACTGGGCACCAGACGCCCCAGGCATCGCTTCCCAAGGACATTCAGAGCGAGCTGGCCCTGCATTTCGTTGAGAGCAAGAACCTCTACTACAAAGACACGCCGGCCGAGATCCGCGATGAGATGTGGCGGCGCTACGAGCTGGGCATCCGTCCGCTATGGGAAGCGGGGAAGCTGCGTGTGGTCCACTTCCAATTCCCTCACTGGGTGCGGCCGGCTAAGGCGACCGCGGCCCACATCGAGGAGTGCGTGCAGCGTCTGGACGGCTACCAGTTGGCCGTGGAGTTCCGATCGTCAGGTTGGTTCGACGGGCCGCGGGAGCAGGAGACGTTGGACTGGCTGACGGAATTGGGCGTGGTGCACGTCATCGTCGACGAACCCCAGAACATTGCTGCGAAGTCGGCGCCGCAGGTGTGGGCTACCACACGGTCCGATCTGGCGATCGTCCGCCTGCACGGTCGCAATGAGGAGACGTGGGACATCAAAGGTGCGACCGCGGCATATGACCGGTTCAACTACGACTACACCGACGAGGAGCTGGATGGCTTAGCGCGGGACATCGAAGACATTGCTAAGGCGGCCGGTGAGGTGCACGTGATTTTCAATAACAACTTTGAAGATCAAGGCGTGCGAAATGGACGTTCGATTATGCAGAAACTTGCGACGGCCATATGATGCGGCGCTTCTTCGCTACTTAAGGCGTGCGATGCGTGCATGCGCTGTCCTTCGATAGTTTCGTCCGTAGAAATGATCCCAACGAAGATGTTTTTTCAATGTCCGCTTTCGGCCGATAGCGGCCATTGATACTGTCTTGCACCTGGCAGGCAGAACGACAGCTTCCGACCGAAAGCAGACTGCCGGCTAGCTGGCTTATAGGGAATTTGGGTTGAAATTTGAATCGGCAAGTTGGCTCGGTACACGTCGTCTGAGGTTCATCGTATGGACAGCAAGGAGTTATTGAACGTCATCGCAGCCTCGCTGGCCTCAGTCACGGACCCGCACTACTAAAAGTACGAGAGAGGGTTCCAACGTGAGTTCTACGCCCAACTGCGCGTACGGCTGAGGGACTAGCGCTGCCGAAGGGCGCGTTGCTCCGGGAGGAGTACCAGAAGAGTTTGGCAGAGCATGGCCTGCGGATCCATCCTGACATTATTCTCCACGGGCGGTTCGACCGTGGCCGGCATCGTGATCGGGATGAGGGCAACCATGCGGTGATGGAACTCAAGCGACGCGCCACGTCCGGCGGCGCCGCCGATGCGTTCACGAATCTGGTCGCGATGATCGACGCCCTGAACTCCCCGCTCGGCGTTTTCATCAACATCGATTCGCCGGAGACTTGGGCGGAATCCGTGCCCGAAGCCCACCGCCCGCGCATCGTCTGCCTGGCGGCCCATCTAGATGAGGACGGCAAACCCGAGTGGTTCGCGGCTGAGTCGGGGCCAGATCCCGGTCGGCGGAAATCAGGTAGGGCCCTTTAGTATGCCGGGCCCGACCCTGACCTTGCCTTGGCGGTCCAGGGCGGTTGGTGTTTCCTTCGGACATGGCGGGCATTCATACCCTCAACTCGCGCGGCAACGTCATGCTCCCGAAGCAGTCTTTGGTTGACCAGCTACTTATACATCCAAGTGGCGTTGTAGTAGCTGATGTTGGTGTCGTGTTCTTCGGCGTAGAAGGGCACGGTGTCGGCATTAAATGAATCCAGGACAGAGAAGTACCCACACTCAACGCCGAACGTCTCTCTTACAAGATCGGCAAGTCGTTTGGTCATATCCTCTCGCTGAATAAGATCCCGATCGAGTGAGAACTCCGGCAGCCTAGCAAGATATCTACCATTGTTGGAGACAAACACTCGACCCGTGAAAAAAAGCAACCGAGAAAAATATGATGCGCCATCATGGAGCCACAGCCAGCACCCACCGCGCTGGCCTAGCTTCGGGAGCGGGGCAGATTGCTCGACTTGCAGCACGAGCTGGTTGAATTCGTTATTGACGCGGCTGACTTCATCAGCATTGACAATGAAATACTTGTTGATATCGATCGTAGCCTCGGCAAGTGCTGCCTGAAGCTTGTCCTGATCACGAAGGTCAGCCAAGTCGGGCAGCTCGTCGGTAACAAGGACGAAGCTGAATGCCATCCCGGGTGCTTGTTCGGATTGGACCATTGTCAACATATCGCGGATGACGAGCTCCGCTTGGGTGCGGGTCTTAACGATCGCACCCATGCCGACAATGTTCTCTTGATAAAGATCCAGGCCAGGGATGTCAGACCAATCTGACACGGTGTCATCGGAGGCGAGGTAATCAGGCACCCGACAGGGCCAGCGCCACTCTCGCTCATGTGTCCAGTCAATAGGATGGCTGTCAGTGACATATCGGTACTGCTCAACCAATGGCAAAACCTCAGGAGGCAGCAGCCGTGGTGTCCCGCCCACGCCCTTTGGCCAATTCGCCACGCCCTGACTGAGGCCGTAGATTGCTGGGCGGGCTCCCAACGATCTCATCGTTGCTTTTGGGAACACCAATGCGACCTCGCCCATGGCTTCACCGCGTGCGTAGCGGTCTCGGCTGGCTTCGACGAACGCCGCGATAGGCATGTCAGTCAGACACACCGCTGGGTGCGGACCATAGATCGTGCGAACGCCATTTCTGAACGACCACGTAGCCCACAGGCGACCGTTACGCAGGGCAGACCTGAGCATCAGGATCGCTGGGATCGATTGTTCTTCAATGAGGGTAGGCCAGCCCATGTGCTCCGGCAGGACGATGGCATTGTCGCCATCCATATCGATGTCGCGGAAGAAGTGGATCAGATAGTTGGATAGGTCAAAACGAATGTTGTTCTTCAATTTGTCCTCTCAATCATCTTTGTTCATCCACGGCAACTGTCGCTATGTCGATAGCAACTGTATCTTTATCGAAGACCGTCCACTAGTGCTGGCTAATTGTCAGAGTGTTTCATCCTGGCAGGCTGGCTTTGCGACCCTCACTCACTGGCGAGGCGCTATGCTCAGTCATGCGCGGCTATGGCGCTGCGTCCGGAGCAGTCGCGTGAGGTGATTGCGATTGTGTTAGGCGCGAACCTGAGCCTGCCGGCGCTTCAGGGAGTGTCCGACCTGCCCGATTCATTTAGGTGGATCAAACCAGCACCCAACGACAAAGCAAAAAACCGTCATCTGTTACGGCCAGCAGTGGATTGCAGCCATACATCAACTTGGGGCTAGAAGCCAACGATCTTTGCACTGGTCTTTGAAGGTACCCTCATCTTCAACGCAAAGGGCTCTACCGATTCATGAAGGAGGTCCAGTTGCTCTTTGATCAGCTGATGATCAGGAAGATTTATCAGGGGTAGCGGGCTTTCGATTTGGGGTGTTTATCGGAGGTAGTGCATGGCAGCTTCCGACCCAAAGCAGCCATACGAAATCGTCGTCGCTCCCGTGCGAAGACAAAGCACCGCCAATGTAGGCGGGCTTCGAGCGGGTTGGCCCCTCGTCAAACCCATGTTGCTACTTGAATTACCAATCCATATTCGCCGAGCGGTCCACTTCCTCGCCCCAGTAGCGCAAGAACTCCGACACGTCCTGGGGGGAGCGCATTGCCAGGGCATAGGTGCTCTTGGCCATCGTCAGCACGGTGCTGTAGCGGTTTTCGAGCAGAAATTCGCGCGCAGGTGCGCGTACGCCTGTGAACATGAATGCCTCGAAGTCGTCAAGCACCTGGAAAACCTGGCGCGCATCGAAGTCCAAGCCATTCCCGAAACGGAAGTGCTGGGGGCCGGTGCGATGCGGCAACAGCACCGGCACCGCACCCGCCGGCGAGTGAAACGAGAAGGCTTCGCCTTGTTTTCCGAAGGCGCCGTGCGCCACGTGATTACGCAAGTCCTGGCGAACGGCCAGGACGCGATCGAGCAGCGTGTTGGCGCCCGGCTCGGTCAGATCGATCGCCGCCTTGAACTTGCCCGTCCAATCCCCCGAGGCAAGCGTGGCCACCTCAGCGCCGGTGGTGATGCTGCCTTGCAAGATCGCCACGTGAATCAGCGCATGCTCGGTCCAGGAAAAGTAGGCCTCCACCGCCGACAGCGCCAGCCAATCGGGCTGGGGCTCGGTGTACCGGTCCGCCATCCAATGTTCGATCATGTCCGATAGGTCGGTCTTGGCAGCCGCAGCGGCACGCCGTTCGGCTTTGCGCTGCTCCAGGGCCTCGAAGTGCTGCTGCGCCAGCTGTCGCAAGTACTGATAGCGCTCGTATAGGGGCTGACTGTGGTTGGCCACGTTCATGGCCGACTGCGCGACTTGCGTGTCGGCCAGCCAGTCGAAGAACGGTTGCGCTTCCTTGGTCGCTTTGTGGATTCGGTTGACGATCTCGGTCGCATCGGCAGCGACTCGATCGGGCTCGGGATGAAACAAGCCCAAGCCCATCTTGCGGTGCTCGAGGGTAAACAGGATTCCGCGAAAGTCCAGCGGGATGGTCCAAGCGACCTTTTCCTCCGGACCCTGGTGCGGAAACCCCAGCAGTTCCACCAGCAAGAAGTAGACCAAGTAGTACTCGGGCAGCCGGCGACCGGCTTCGGTGCGTTGCGCCCTCGACCAAAAGTCTGCCAGCGCCTGGGTCTGGGCGGTGGCGGGGCGTACGTCGCGAAGCGCGCGCAATGCGCGCGCGTGCACCGATTGCATCTCGGCAGGTAGGGGACGACTAGCCGCCATGGATATCAGGTCTCCGAGACCGGGACAGCGGGCGTGTGGTTCGCATCACTGAGCCGGAGGCGTCGGCATGCCCAGACGAGCCACCCGCCACGGAAAGTCCTCCCGGTATGCTTCGGCGATGGTCTCATCTAGAATTTGCGTGTACGCGGCAACCTGCCAATCTTTCTCGTCGTCAAAGGCGACACGAAGGCGTCGTTCCCACTCGGCGTTGGGCACGATCACCACCGCGTTCGAGGGGTCGAAGTGCAGCTCGTCGACATGCAAGCGCCACTCGCGCTCCCAAGTGAAATCCACGCGCTCTGCTCCGCCGATTTCGTAACGCATGTGGCGCCATCGAAGCGCCTCGGGTAGGAGGTCGTACTCCGCTTCGGGCTGGTATATGACCGGGCGCCCGCCCTGCGCAAAAACCCATGTCTTGTCGAACAAGATGCCGAAGGGCGTGTATCGCGAGTAGCCGTCTTCGTTGACCGGGCCGCCGGGAACCATCGGAAGCGGCGCTTCGCTAAAGCAAACGCAACGATAGCGATCGCGATTGATGCGGCCGCTGCCCCGCAGCTGGCGCCCGCGCAAAATTCGCTGCATTTTTCCAAACGCGTCGACCCATCGCGGGCCGGTCATGAAGTGCACCAGGTGGTCGGCAATGTCGGCGCGCGCCATCGCGTTACTCCTGGCTCAGCCGCGGGTGGTGGCCGGACACGATGTGCTTGGCGCGCTCGAAGATCTCGTCGAAGGTGAAGATCTCAGGCTGGTGCAGGTGCGAACGGTACAGCTCGAACGAGCGCAGGCGCTCTTCGCTGACGCCGTGGTCGTTGCGGAATTCACCGAGACTGCCCACGACCACGAACGAGCGCGGCGAGAAATTGAACACTTCCTCGCCCGAGGGAAAGCCGTTCTCACCCATGAGCCGGTGGCGGCCGAACAGGCTTTCGGCCGCGTAGGAGACCGTGCCCTGGATTTGCGCGACCGCGCCGCTGAGCTGCGCCGAAGGCGCGTAGCACCCGCCGCGATACTCCTGCTTGGCCATAAGGTCGGTGCGGTGGTGCTTGATCTCCACGAAGCACAGCGTCGAGGCGATCGCTTTGGACTTGAGCAGGCCATCCACGCGCTTGCCCGGCTGCAGGACGGTATGGCCGCGCACGTACTGCTCGAGCTTTTCGTTATCGAGCGTGGCGCCGTACACGTACTGCAGGCCGTAGCCAAAGATCCACGGGTTCTTTTCGAAGAACTGCTGCCACAGCGCCTCATCGCCGCAGTGCTTGACCGCCTTGGCGTGGTCGAAGTAATCCGGCTCGTGGAGCAGCCGATAGAAGGTCTCCAGCTGCTGGCGGCGGTAGCCGAGCGAGACCAGGTCTTCCTTGGTCACTGCCTGGCGCACGGCCTCGGAGAACACTTCCGGGTTGCCGGCGAACAGAGCTTCAGCCTGGGTGGGGGTGAGCACGCGCTTGCGCAGTTCTTCGTCGGTGATATTGAGCGGGCCGCCGTCGTCGAATGCGGCCGCGCGGATGTTGCCGACGAACTCCAGCAGACGCGGAATTTCCGGGCCGACGAAGGTGAAGCCGCTGCCGACCGGCATCCCGGACTCGTTGTCGAATTTTTGCAGCGTCAAGATGAATATCTCGCCCGTGGCCTCGAGGAACTTCGCTCGGATGCAGGTGCGCGCTTCGAGCTTGTTTCGCAAGACCACCTCGCCCAGCTCCTTGGCGTACTCCAGACCGTCGTTTCCTCCGGTGACCTTCGAGGCGATGCGGATGCGCCGGGAGCTGTCCCGGAAGTCCTTCAGCGAAGGGCTGATGTAGACCTTGCCCGACTTGGGGAACTGGTAGTTGTCGTCGTCGTCGTCAGTCATAGATTCACACAACAAGCCCGCGGCCCCGACCCGGTGAGAAGATGACATTAGTGCAGCCTCTGCTACCCCGGTTGCAACGTTACGCCATGAAAGACCAGGTTACCACCGGTCCGCGGACCGTTTTCGACGATGTCCTCGCAGCTTACCGCTAAGGCTGCATGCGCCCGCGACGCCCCGAAGAGCCACGAGTGCCATCGATGGACCGTGTCGGGATCGGCGCTGGCAACTCCTAAGTAACATCGAGCTCCGCCTCACCTGTTCGCTCGCGGCGCGGCGGGCGAGGGTGCGCTATTTCGACACGGCTTTCTCGGGCGTGGCGCCGGCAGCTATGCACGCCGACAGTTCGGCATCGTTGACGCGTTCTTAGTCCAGGTCGGCCCTGCACAGGCGAGTCGGGTCGCGGCGGCGGACCCCTGCCACGGTGCGCCCTCAAAGTGCGCAAAGCCATATGCATATCTGGAGACAATGCTCGGTGGCGGGCCGAGCCGTTTTGTCGATCTTTTCACGGACCGGCAGGTCCGCTTCCGGCGAGAAGCGGACGTCGGGGTGCGCCGCACCATGCTGCCAGACGTGCTAGGCGTCTTCCATGAAATCAATTGCGCCACGTGTGACCTTGTTGCCTAACGAGTCCACAGTCCACAACTCCGCCTTGTGGATATCCTTCTGAATCGAAAACGCTTTCGATGGATCGTACCAGCGGTATCCCATGCCGAAGACCCATCCATCATGGACTAATTCGTACGGGCCTAAATTCCAGCGCTTGTCGCGCGCCACCTCACGAAAGCCATACTTTGCGAGGAACTGGCGAAAGCTAGAATCACTGCCAATCGCGTTGAATTCGTCATAGAAGTTCATGGCGCACCTGGTTGACTGAGGAACCCGCCAGCCGCACCGCTCTCAGCGGCTAGTTTCGAACTTGCCGGTGGATCGCGCGGCCGGCTCGGTCGAATGGGAGTCGATAATGCTCTCGGCTTCGCCCCCGATCACGTCCGCTGCAACCCGTTGGGACGCAATACTGTCGACGCCGATTACCGCCTCGACATGGAAAGGCGGGTGACCCTTGAAGCCATTTTGTAGCTCAGCGATGCCCGCCTGCACTATGTCCCTCGCTCTGTGCTGCTACGGAGAGCTTCGGGGACGCCGTAACCCACCGCCCAACAGGGGGACCCATCCACGTTGCCGTTTAGTGTAAGTTGGCCAGCGCCATGACGGTCTTGTCATCCAAACGCAAATAGGTAAACCGCGGCTCGCCGCTGGATAGGTCGAAGTGCATGAAAACGTCTGGATCAACTCTTCCGCGTTCCAGCGAGATTGATTCATCTCGCAGCCCGCGCTGAAAGAATCTCAGGGCGACTGTTGGATCTGTCTTCTGAGGCATCGTCGATAGTTTCAGTTTGGCAAATTGAGATTTCCTATTGGCCGCAACATGGACTCGACCCAGTCGGATTTGCGGTTCTAGTCACAGCTCGATGATATTGACCTCGGTCCCACAAGCCTCCCGTGCTAGATCAAGTAAATGGCGGTGGTGGGTGAAGTACAACACCTGAGTGCGCCGGCTAAGTGTAGCCAAGCACCCGAGAGCTGCCTTCGCGCGCGTGTCGTCGAAGTTGATGAGCAAGTCGTCGGCGACGAACGGCAGGGCGACGTTTCGTTCCAGATGAAGCTCGAGCGCTGCCAGGCGCAGCGCCAAATACAGCTGGTCGAGCGTGCCCTCACTCATGGCGCCTACCGTCAGTGTCTCCACCGCCGGTCCCGCCCTGCGAGAGGCGAGCGTCACAGTCGCCCCTTCCTCCTCGGCGAGCAACCGCACGTGCTCGCCGCATGTCAGCTGCGCGAAGTAATCGCTGGCGCGTTGCAGCAACGGCCCCTGCTTCTCCTCACGATAGCGCTTGAGCGCCCAGTCGAGCAGCTGCACCTGCGTCTGGAGACCCACGTAGGTTTCTACTGCGTCAGCCATTTCTCGTTGTGCGCTCGCCTTTGCGGCGCGGGCACGGGCGGCGTGGTCATTTCCTTCGCGCTGCTTCAGCCGTTCCTTGGCCAAGACGGTCTGCGCGTGTGCATCGTGTTGTTGGGCCTCGGCGGTTGCATGCGCCTGGCGGGCATCGGCCAACAAGCCTTCGAGCTGGTCGAGCGCCACTGAGGCCACCTCAGTGCGTAGCTGCGCCAAATCCAACCCCTCGCCCAATTCCAAGATCGTCTCGGTTAGCTCCTCGCGCTTCGCGTCCAGGTGGCGCCGCAGATCCGACGCGGTGATTGCCGCATCCAGCGCGGTCGGATCTGTCACGCCTGCCAAGTGCAATAGAGGTTTCAGGCGCTCGACCGCAGCAACCTTCTTTTGCTGCTGGTTTCGCAATTTGACACGCTGGACCTCAATATTTTCATTGACGTTCGTTCGACTCGCTGCTGCCGTGCGCGCCACTTGGAGATTCTTAACCAACGCGTGCGCCGCTTTGAGCGGGTCACGATCGACCAAGGTCGGCGCCGCCGCGGCGACACAGTTGTGCACACGTTCGCCGAAGGCCCTAATGTTGCGTTTCATCGGCTCGATCCGCGCCTCCACAAGCTCGGTGAATTGCGCGGCCTTGGCGCGCAGGTCCTGGATCTGCTCCAGAAGGCGATCGAGGCTTTGAGGCAAGGTCTGCGCGGGCAAGCCAGCCTGGGTGCACGCCGTCGACCAGGCGACTTGCCACGTTTCCCGCTTGACGCTAAGCGCGTCTTCAGCCGACTGCTCTGCCGCGATTACATGCTCTTGCTCCGCGATCTGCTTCGCCAGGCCGTCCCGACGAGTGCGTTCTTGCGAGGCCGCCTGTTCGGCTTGGCGGGCTTCATTGCGCAAGGTCTGTAGCCACGCACCGGCGTCGACCCCGCTGGGTGCAGTGCGTCCGAGCGCCTGCTCCAAGCGCCTGGCCTCACGCTCAGCGGTGGCGGTGAACTCGCGCCACGCTTGGCCTGTGCGTTCGGCGATATCCAGCGCCTGTAGCGCTGTCCGTCTACGCTCGAACCAGGCTCCGGCGCCGTCGAGCGCCACCCCGACGAGCCCCGCAGCGCTTGCGTCTCGATCCCAGTTGGCAGTGAGCTGCTGTAAGACCTGCTCCGCCGCTGTTTGTTGCGCGGCCAGGATTTGCGCGCGCGCGCGTAAGCCGGCCAGCGTGGCTTGCAGGTCATCCATGCGGGCCGCCCCTTGCGCATCGGCATAGCGCCGATCGGCGATGTCGTCGGCCGTAAGGACCAGTCGTTCGAACGCGGCGCCATCGTCTGAGACACTGCGATGCCCGCCCCGCAGTTCGGCCCATATGCCATCGCGCTCAGTACGCGCGCCATGCAGTGCTTCGGCATCGGGCACAGCCTCTTGCCGCAGCGTAGTGACTTGCGCTTGGGCCTGCGCCGCATCAGTGTCCGCTTCACGGCGGCTACGTGCTAGGTCCGCAATAATGCTCCGCTGGGCGCCTACATGCTCCAGGCGCGCGGCGATGTCCGCAACCGGCGGCGGCACCATGGCGCGCAATGTCGCCGGCGTGCCCGTCCAGCCCAGTGCTTCGACGGCGTTGCGGGCATTGGCGTCGGCGACCTGCGTCGCTTCTGCAAGCTGGCGGGCATTCCCACCCTCCAAGACCCCTGACGCGGCGGAGATCAGTTCGCCCAGCGCGCGGTCGTCGTCGCCCGGCAGCCGTCCGACTTCGTTTCGCAGGCCCACTAGCTTGCGATCAGCTGCCTCCTTGGTCGCCGCGCGCGCGGCCAGCGCCTTGGCATGCTCGGCGTGTTCAGCGGCCAAGGCGCGTAGTTGTTCGCGTTGGGGCGCTCCCGGCAACCGACTCCCGATTTCGGCTGGTTCCATCGCTGGAAATCCTAGGTCGGCGAGCGCCTGAGCGAGGTCACGGCGAAGCTGCTCGCGAGATTGTTTGCGTGCGGGCAAATCGCCGATCTGCTCTTCCACGACGTTCAGGTCGCGTGAGATGGCTTCAATGGCCTCTTCTTGTGCCATCAAGGCGTCATCGACCTCAAGCGCCTCGCGGCGCTGGACCAGATCGTCGATCGTCTCGGTCAACTCGCCGGCCGCGGTATCCGCAGTGGCCGTCTCTTGCGCGTAGGTGCGATACGTCTCCCGCGCCTCCACCGGTAGCAAGGCATTTGCGGTAACCGCCACGCATTCGACTTCGACCCGCGCCAGCTGCCGGCACTTGGGGGCCAGTCGACGGATGCGTTCAAGCTGCGCGATGCGCCCTTGCGCTTCCATTAGTTGGCCGCGCGCGGCTCGGGTCTTAGCGTCGAACTGCGCCCATTCGCGCTGCAGGCTAGCCAGAGCCGATTCAGTTAAAGCGTGTTCCTTGAGTGCGCGATTTGCGGCCTCCAGGCGGGCCCGCGCCTCAAAGTAGCGCACGTCCTTCCTAGCGCGAGGCGCCCACCACGTAGCCGCTTCTGTGCCCATCGCAGCACGTACCTGGTTGAAGTGCGACAGACCGGCCGCCGCCTGAAACAGCATGCGGCCGATATCGCTGCGGCTATCGAGCATGTCCTTGCCGCCTTCGATCAGCAGGCCGTGATCGAGCGCAAACATGCGCTCGAAGAAGGGCCGGTCCGCGGCGCCGATCACCTCGCGCCAGCGCGCTTCTTCGATCGGTTGACCGGCGGCGTCCAACAGTGATTGTCGGTTGGCCTTCTTGCGCACCACCTCCAACGACTGATCACCCACCTCCACTAGCGCGCCCAGTCGCAGTTCGGAATAGGAATGCAGGAAGTTGTAAGGCGTGCTCTTTTCGAAGCCGAACAGCAACTCCGCCAATGCCTTTCTGGAGGTGGACTTGCCGGCCTCGTTAGGTCCGTAGATCACGTGCAAGTCCGCGCCCCCGGCGCGTGGCAGGGGCAAGGATGCGTCGGTAAACCGGCCGTAACGTTGCAGATCAAAGCGGGCCAGGCGCATGTCAGCCCTCCCCAATCCGGTAGAGCAGCTCGTCCTTCTTGGAGGCCGCCAAGCTGCTCAGCTCGCCAGCGCGCAAGCGAGCCAGTTCAGGGTGAGCATCGGCGTCGACGTCGATCAGCTCGGCGAGAGCGGGCGTAAGAAGATCTCGCAGGCCGTCCAGAAACTCGGGATCGAGGGCGGCTTGGTCAAGATAGCCTTGCAGGTCCGCGAGCGCATCGCCCTGCTCGCCAGCGTCACGCACGGAAACTTCGCGGGTCTGCACCCTAATGCGCTCGATCGAAACCGCATCCGACACGCCCGCTGCCTGCCCCAGTACCTCCTCCTCCACTTGTGCCGCGTGTAATGTTAGCCAAGGATGTAGCGTCGTCGCGCCGGTAAGCGTGACGCGCACACTCAGGTGGCGATCGTCGGCAGCACGCACAGCTTCTTGAAGCGTTTCACTAAGGCGGCGCCAGACTTCCGGCTGTTCGGTCACGCCTTCCAAGTCGACCTCGACCTGCGCCCAGCGCAGCACGTCCACGAACACCTGCTCGACACCGACGATGCGACCGTCCTGCACCGACACGCGCACGGCGCCGCGCCGACCGGGTTCGTTGACATGCAGGCCTTGCAAGTTTCCCGGGAAAACCACCCACGGGTCCTGAGCTAGCACTTGATGACTATGCACGTGGCCCAGTGCCCAGTAGTCGTAACCGAACGCGCGCAGCTGCGCCAGCGAGCACGGCGCGTACCGCGCGTGGGGCGGCGTCCCCTCCAGGGCCGTGTGCAGTAACCCGATGTTGAGAAACCCCGGCCGCGCCGCGGGGTACCGGTCCACAAGGTTGTCGCGCGTATCGGCGTCCCGAAAGCTTTGCCCGTGCAACGCCACCTTCAACTCGTCGAGCTGGAATGTTTCTGGTGCATTATTTGCGAAAACCCGGACATTATCCGGCGGGTGCAGGGTCTTGGGCATCGCCGATTGCGCGTCGTGGTTGCCGTAGATGACGAAGACCGGGATGCTCGCTTCGCGCAACCGGCCCATCTGCCGGTTGAAGAACAAGCCGGTTCCCGAGTCCTTCCATGCCCCGTCGTAGATGTCTCCGGCCAAGATTAGGAACGCAGAGCCCGTATCAATGGCTTCATCGATAAGGTTGACGAAAGCCAGTCGCGGCGCGAGCTGGAAGTCGACGTCGTCACGCGGCCGCAATCCGTTGAGGGAGCGATCTAGGTGGATGTCTGCTGCGTGGAGGAAATGGAATTGCATTAGTGCTGTCCCTCGAGTCGACGATCCCCGCTCATATTCGCACGCATCCTGCGCGTCGCCGTAGTCGGTCGGCTGAAGACGTCAATATCGCACGGCGAAGCCAGCCTCAGCTTCAGGTTCGACACATGCACGCCGTCGTGCAGCTCCCGCAGGACCTCGTACCAAGCGCAGGCCGCGGCCGCAGTTCCGACGAGCGGAACCACGACCACGCGCTCAGCCCGGCGAACTTGCCCGCATCGATCCGAGGACAACGCGGCGTATGCCGGATTAGCAGCCGCAGGTGCTCGGCCATACCTGTAGAAACGACATCCACGGGCCATAAAGTCGGGGATGGCTAGGGGGCGGCGGCGGACTGATCTCGGATACCGGGAACGCATGAGACTGAGCCATTCCCCGGGGAAGGAAACTGTGACCCCGACCATTTTCATGGGCCGCGACAGGGTCGGCCAAGTAACGGCGTGGTGTGTGCTTATCGATCGCTCCGGGCTGCCAAGGATTCAAATTCGTTCAACTGCCCGTAATGCCGGAATGGGGTGATGATCGAGAAGACCAGCCGCTACGGCCCTTTTCTGGCTTGCACCAACTTTCAGGCCTGCTTGAACAAGCGCAACTATCCTCGCCACTCGTGAGACATGCACACACGTAACACCAGGCGACATTGAGGGCGAAAGCACGGTCCGTCACCCTGGGATTGAAGTCGACGACGCGCCCGAGATGCCCGAACAGACCAAGGCTTGAGGGTCCGCATACGGCCAAAAGCGGACATGCATGGTGTCAGGTTGTGCGACTCTTTTGCTCGGCGGGGCATCTAACGGTCGGAGGCCTGTGGTGGGCTGTCTAGTGTGTAGAGAAGCGTGGTCGATTCACCTAACGCTTCAGCGCCGGGCGTGAAGGGCGACCGCTGTTGACCTTGGCCCACGTTTGGTGGATGAGGAGCCGCATGCGGCTCTGCTTTCCCTACCGACGCCACGGATAGAGCCAGTCACATGCAATACGGCCGACCCACGCTGTTCGCGCTGCAAAGTCTATGGCGGAGCGTACGCACACAATTTGGATTCGATTGGCACCGCTCCTACGAAATCTATCGATTCTGGCACGAGGACGTCTTCGTCATAGCCTTCCAGATGGGCATGTTGCTCGGCATCGCCTTCGCGTTCGGGTCGGTCGAGCGCATCACCGGAAACGACGTCTTAGGACACTACGCACTGTTTGAGACACCCCCACCCCCCAGCGCGCCCAACGCGCGCATCACCGGATTGATGCTCGGCCACCGTTGCTTACAGCATCAAGTCGTCGGCACGTCGAACGCCGCAATGTGCTTGGGATTCAATGCGCGTCCTGTGCAGTACCCGCTCGAGCTGGAGCCGGGCTGGAAGACCAGTTGCTGCGTCCGCGTTGCACCCAGATCCAATGACGAGGCACTGGCGGTGACGCGGCGCTTCTTTTTGTCGGCCAACCACGCGCTGGGCGGCCAGTTCGCTACGCACCTGCTGGGCTTTGCAGTGGCGATAGTAGTGGCTCTTGTGCTCGTTTACCTCGCCTTGCTGGTCTTGATAAGCGTCACTGCGATGGGCTTTTTTCTTCGCGCCGTTGTCTCAAGCGGCTCGGCGATTGCGCGGCTGTGGAAATCCATGTCTGTCGCCGGCCGGCTGCTGGAGGTACACGAGTGGCCACCGGGCGAGGTAAAGGGCGCCTTCGCGGTCCATCTGACCGACTTGCATATCACCGAAGGCACGCCCTACGAGCTTATGGTGGATCCGGCGGGATTTGCCGGCGCGCGCGCGCCTACGTGCGAGCAAATCGACGCGCGATTGGCGTCGATCTTGGCCCAGATCCCCGCCCACAACCCTTTGGCGATCGCGTTGACCGGGGACATCACTGATTCGGGCGACGAGGAAGAGTGGAAGCGCTTCGGGGCGACTTGGATCAAGCAGTTCGGGCAACGATCGTCCATGCCCGTCTGGCTCGCGCCTGGCAATCACGATATTTCGTTTAATCGAGGCGAACGACCGGACCCTTCGGGCGAAGCCAAGCGCGAGAAAGAGTGGCGTTATCTGATGGCCGAAGCAATCGCTACGGGCCAGCTAACCATCGAGTCGATCGGACGGGTCACGCCTTCAGGTGCCATCGAGATCCGGGCCGCCAAGGCGCGTTCGAAGGCGATGCTCAAACGGGCGATCGCCTCGGGCGTGGTCCGCATGGATTCTGCAGGGAAATTTCCACGCAAGGCCACTCTTGACCTTCAGGGCACCTTGGTGAATGTGGTTACGCTCAACTCGTGCACCTACAACTCCCACTTCGTCCTGTCCAACGCCGTAGGCAAACTGGGCGAGGATCAACTGGACTTACTCCGCGAGCACCTAGACAACCTCAATGGTCCGTTACTAGTCCTGCTTCATCATCATTTGGCTCTGCCGCGCGGCAGGATTTCGCTATTGCGCCCGCTGCACTCCGCTCAGGAGCTGATGAAGCTTCCAGTGGATGCACGAGAACTCGTGAGTATCCTGGGGCGCTACGCTCAATCCAATCCCGTTCTCGTCCTGCACGGTCATCAGCATGAGAATTTGCGTTTCTACATTGATCAACTCGAAGGTGGCCGTATCCACGTATTCGGCCTAGCCTCGTCAACACTGGGGTGTGTCCAATTCGACCCGGTCACTGGGCGCCATGCCTTGGATGGCCAGCTGCGAATCGGCGTGATCGGTTTCGACCCAGATTCCGGATGGAGCGCCGAGGCTAGAGTTCTGCCATTCACGCACGAACCTCCGGCCTCCGCTACCTGATCTGAATAACGCGAACCGACCGCGCCGAGTGCGGTTAAAGCGATTACGGGTAAGCAATGCCAAGAATCTACTAGGTTCTGACGAGGGCACCACGCATCTGCGGCTTAAGTGCGCTACGCCGCCGACCAGCATCGGCATGTCGCGTAGTTTTCTTGGTCTGGCGCGCGAGCGACGTGGCCACGTCCTAGTGAGCCGTCGCGCCGCAGGGGCATTCCTCTCGTAGCCGCGAAAGCATGGTTGACACGCTCATCCTGACCGCACAGGCCGGAGGCAGCCGAAAATAACTTCTGTCCGCAAATCGCTTCCAGCACCAACCCTACTCGAGGCCCGACTTCTTAGCCGAGCATGCCGACTGCCAGGTAGCTGGCAGCGTCTCTAAAGTAGGTCCTATCATTCAACACGATCACGTCGAAGCCAATTCCAAAGTAGTGGCTGGAGTAGCCGCCGCGAGCCTTGGTCACGAACCTTTCCTTGCGGCCCGAGGTGCGGCCGATGGCATACAGCGCGTCTTGCTCGGCATAGGTGCCCGCCCCGCTGATGACGCTCATGGCGAAGCCGCGCGCCTTCGCCTTAAAAACAGTGTGTGCACAAGCGGTCGCACATAAGTTAGCAAGGTAGCGATGACCGCTTCGCTACATCTTCAGCGAGTTGCACCTATCACCTGCGCATCGCGCCGACAGGACTTGAAGTCCGCTCTGGGTCGTTAGCGGCCAGTGCTCATTCTCGCCTCAATGGCAGAACAATTACAGTGTGGAACAACGCTATCTCGAATGGGCTCTTGAGTTTCGTTTCTTGGGAACTCGATCCGTGCGGCGCCCGGCATCCGCGCAGTCGGCGCTGTCAATAGCTCGGCAGCAATCTATTAAATGCTTTGAACGTTGCGTGCCAAGCCCTTGATCCTACTCGCAGTCTCCATCCGTGAGACAGCCCGACCGTTCACTGCGCTTGAACGGCACCCCCTCGGGGTGTAAGGATTTACACCATGCAGCTCACCGACCGCCAGCAAGCCGTTCTTGATCACCTGCGCCAGCACCTGGCCACGCATGGACGGCCGCCGACGATATGGGAGGTCGCCCGAGCCTTCGGCTTGGCCAGTCCCAACGGGGTGGCGAAGCACCTGCAAGCCCTGGCGGAGAAGGGTTTTATCGCCTTGGAGCCGGGCCGGGCCCGCGGCATCCGCCTACTGGGACCGAACCCGCAAGCTGGCGGGATGGTCCTGCCGATCCTGGGCCGGGTGGCCGCGGGCGCGCCTATCGGAGCGGCCGGGGAGTTAGGCGAGGGTCTGTTGGTTGACGCGCGGCTGTTCAAGCGCACGCCTGACTACCTGCTGCGGGTGCAGGGGCAGTCCATGCGCGACGACGGCATCTTCGACGGCGACTTGGTGGCCGTGCAGCGGGCCGAGACCGCCGACAGTGGGACCACGGTGGTGGCCCGTCTGGGCGAGGAAATCACCATCAAGCGCTTGAAGCGCACGTCGCGAAAACTCTTGCTCCTGCCCCGCAACCCCGATTACGCACCTATCGAGGTGCCCAAGGACGTCGACTTCGCCATTGAGGGCATTTACTGCGGCCTGATCCGGGGGGAGTAATGGGCCAAGTTCTCGCACTGAGCGACCTCCTAGACGCGCGCCGGGTCTGGCGCGGCCGCCCCGTTGCGCCGCCTCCCAGCGCGCAGCCTACGGGCCATCCGCTCCTGGACGCGGCCCTGCCGCTAGGCGGCTGGCCCGAACATGCGTTGACCGAACTGCTGTTGCCAGCCGATGGGGTGGGGGAGCTGGATCTCCTCATTCCGACCTTGGTGCGCCTGACCACGGCCGGTGCCCACGTGGCCCTCATCGCGCCGCCCTACATCCCCTACGCGCCAGCCTGGCAGGTGCGGGGTGTGGATCTGAGTCGCCTCCACGTGATGGACGCCCAGCCCAAGCAGGCCCTGTGGGCGTTTGAGCAGACGCTGCGTTCGGGCGCGTGCGCCGCGGTGCTGGGCTGGCCGAACAAGGTCGACCACCACGGCCTACGTCGCCTGCAGGTGGCGGCGGACGCGGGGCATGCATTGGGTTTCGTGCTGCGCGATCGCAAACATGCAGAGGAAGCGTCCCCGGCCGCATTGAGGTTGGAGCTGGATCGCGATCGGCAGGTGCGGGTGCGGAAATGTCGCGGCGGCCCGACGCCGACGTCCGCGTTCGCCATCGCCTCGCTGCATTGATGCCCCCGCCGTGCTCTGGGCCTGCATCCTCTTCCCACATCTCGGGATCGATAGCGTCCTGCGGCGCCACCCGACGCCTGGCGATCCGCTCGCGCTGATCGGTGGGCCGTTCCAGCGCCGAGAGCTTGTCGCCATCAACCGCGCCGCGGCCGACGCCGGCTTGCGTCCCGGGATGCGCCTGGCCGCAGCCCAAGCCATCGCACCAGGCGTGGCCATGGTGGAGCACGACCCGACCCAAGAAGCCCTGTGGCAGCAGTTCTTGGCCGCATGGGCCTACCGTTTCAGTTCCCAGGTCTGGGCCGGCTGGCCCAATGCTGTCGTGCTGGAAGTGCAGGGCAGTTTTTCCCTGATCGGACAATGGCCGAGCTTCCAGGCGCAGCTGCGCGAAGACCTGACAGCCCTAGGTTTTCGCCACCGCATTGCGCTCGCGCCCACGGCTGCCGGCGCCCGCGTCCTGGCGGGTGTGGAAGACGGATTGGCGGTGCTCACACACGCGCAACTGCGCACCACCTTGGCCCGCGTTCCAGTCCGCCGCGCCTGCTTGCCCAACCAGGCTGGGCCGAAGATGCACGGGATGGGCGTGCGGCACCTGCGCCAAGTTTTCGAGCTGCCCCGCGATGCGCTGCGCCGGCGCTTTGGCGTGGAGGTGCTGTGCGCACTCGACGGGATGCTCGGCGACGCCCCCGAACTCCTGGAATGTTACCGACCGCCCGACGTCTTCGATCTGCGCATCGAGCTCTCTTACGAAGTCGAGCACCACCAGGCCTTGCTGTTCCCCGTGCGACGCATGACGGCAGACCTAGCCGCCTATTTGGCGGGTCGCGACGGCGGCGTCCAGCAGTTCACCTTGAAACTCGAACACGAAGGGATCGCGCCCACCGACGTTGAAATCGGACTGCTGGCCGCGGAACGGGACCCGGCGATGCTGTTCGACCTCACGCGCAGCCGATTGGAGCGCGCGCAGATCCCTAAACCCATCGTGGCCCTGCGCCTGGTTGCGCGAAACTTGCCGCCTTTTATTCCCAGTGGCCGCGACCTGTTCGACGAGCGCCCCGAGCACGCGGTGCCGTGGGAACAGTTGCGGGAACGCTTGCGCGCCCGTCTGGGCAACGAAGCAGTTTATGAGCTGGCGCCGACCATCGACCCGCGGCCTGAGAATGCGTGGGGCAAGGCGCAAGGTCCCATCGCGCGTGCGCCCGATGTGCCCTCTCGGCCTACGTGGTTGCTGCCGCGGCCCGTGCCACTGCGCGACTACCGCATAAGCATCCTGGCCGGTCCCGAACGGTTGGAAACGGGGTGGTGGGACGGGGAGGATGCGCGGCGCGACTACTACGTGCTGGAAACCTCGCAAGGGCAGCGGGCGTGGGCGTTTTGCCCCGTAGATGAGCAAGGACCGTGGATGCTGCATGGGTGGTTCGCGTGAGCGCGGCAGACCCGCCTGCCTATGCGGAACTTCACTGCCTCAGCGATTTCAGTTTCCAGCGCGGTGCGGCCAGCGCCCAGCAGTTGTTCAAACGCGCCCAAGCCTGCGGCTACACGGCGCTGGCGATCACCGACGAGTGCTCCATGGCGGGTATCGTCCGGGCGCACGAAGCGGCCAAGCGCACGGGTCTGCGCCTCATCGTCGGCAGCGAGATCCAGATCGAGGACGGACCCAAGCTCGTATTCCTGGTCGAAACCAAAGCAGGTTACGAGCGGCTATGTCGATTGATCACCGACGGCCGTCGACGATCGGAGAAGGGCGAGTATCGGGTCAACCGCGAGGATGTCGCCGACGGGATGCCGGGCAATGTTGTGCTGTGGCCAGCCCCGCACCGCTTCGACATTCGCCATGGGGAATGGGCACGGGACGTGTTCGGTGATCGGTTGTGGCTGGCGATTGAGCTCCACCGGGACCGGGACGACACGCAGCGCGTGCTCGACCTCGACCGCGCGGCGCGGCAGCTTGGCATCCCGATGCTGGCCGCCGGCGACGTTCATATGGACATCCGGCGCCGCCGCGCCGTGCAAGATGTGATGACGGCACTGCGCCACAACGCAACGATCATGGAGGCAGGCGACAAGTTGTTCCGCAACGGCGAGCGCCATCTGCGCACGCGCGACGCACTGGCACGGATCTACCGACCTGAGTGGATGCATGAAACCTTGCGGGTAGCCGAGCGATGCACCTTCAACCTGGAAGAGCTGCGCTATCGCTACCCCGTGGAGATCGTGCCCGAGGGGCACACGCCGGCGTCCTGGCTGCGCCAGCTCACCGAGGAAGGCTTGCGCTGGCGCTGGCCAAGCGGCGTGCTCGATCGGGTGCGCACGCAGGTCGAGCACGAACTGACGCTCATCCGCGAACTGGATTACGAGCCTTACTTTTTGACCGTGCACGACATCGTGCGCTTCGCGCGTAGCCAGAACATCCTCTGCCAGGGCCGCGGTTCGGCAGCGAACAGTGCGGTGTGCTTCGCCTTGGGGATCACCGAGGTGGACCCGACGCGCATGGAGATGCTCATGGAGCGCTTCATCTCCAAGGAGCGCAACGAGCCGCCCGACATCGACATCGACTTCGAACACGAGCGGCGCGAAGAGGTGCTGCAATACGTCTACCGGCGCTACGGGCGGGAGCGCGCAGCGCTCGCCGCCACGGTCATCTGCTACCGCAGCAAGAGCACCGTGCGCGACGTCGCCAAAGCCTTGGGCCTGCCACCCGACCAGGTCAATGCGTTGTCCGGCTGCGTGGGCTATTGGGCGGGGAACAGTCCGCTCGACGATCGGCTGCGCGACGGGGGCTTCGATCCGGACTCGCCCATTATCCGCCGCGTTGTCGGCCTCACTCGCGAGCTCATCGATCACCCTCGGCACCTGTCCCAGCACGTGGGGGGCTTCGTTGTTTCCGACGCGCCGCTGTGGACGCTTGTGCCCCTGGAAAACGCGGCGATGGCGGACCGAACGATTATTCAGTGGGACAAAGACGATCTCGACAGCCTTGGGTTGTTGAAAGTCGACTGCCTGGCGCTAGGCATGCTGACTTGTATCCAGAAAGCCTTGGACCTCATCCGCAAGCACCGCGGGCGCGATCTTTCGCCGGCGTCCATCCCTGCCGAAGACCCCGAGACCTACGAGATGATCGGGCGCGCCGACACCATCGGCGTGTTCCAGATCGAGAGCCGCGCGCAGCAGTCGTTCCTGCCGCGCATGAAGCCCAAGTGCTTCTACGACTTGGTGATCGAGGTGGCCATCATCCGGCCCGGCCCGATCCAAGGCGGCATGATCCATCCCTTCTTGCAGCGGCGGCAGGGGAAGGAACAAATCACCTACAAAAGCGAGGCCATGCGGGCGATCTTCGAGCGCACCTTGGGCGTGCCGCTGTTCCAAGAACAGGTGATGCGAGTCGCGATCGTCGCCGCCGGCTATGACGCGGGAGAGGCCGACAAGCTCCGGCGCAGCATGGCGGCATGGAAGCGGGCAGGGAACATGGAGGTGCATCGTGCCAAGATCATCGAAGGGATGCTGCGCAACGGCTACGATGAGGCGTTCGCCATCCAGTCGTGGGAGCAGATCGTCGGCTTCTCCGGCTACGGGTTTCCCGAGAGCCACGCAGCCTCGTTCGCGTTGCTGACCTATGCCAGCTGCTGGCTCAAATGCCACGAGCACGCCGCGTTCACGTGCGCGTTGCTCAACTCCCAGCCCTTGGGTTTCTACTCGACCAGCCAGCTCACCCAGGACGCGCGTCGGCACGGCATCGACATCCGTCCTATCGACGCGACGATCAGCGATTGGGATAGCAGTTTGGAGGCATGGGAAGACGCATCAAGACAGCCCGCCATCCGCCTGGGTCTGCGGGAGATCCGCGGCCTGTCGGAAGAGGCGGCGAACCGACTTACTGAGGCGCGTGCGCGGGCTGCCTTCCGGGATATCCCCGACCTGTGCCAGCGGGCGGAATTGAACAAGCGCGAGCAGACGTTGCTGGCCGAAGCGGGCGCCCTGAAATCTTTGGCGGGTCATCGCAACGACGTCAGGTGGCAAGTGGCAGGCATCGAGGTGCAGCGGCCCCTGTTCGCAGAGAGCCCCTACGAGGACACGGTCGCGCTGCCGGCACCGAGCGTGGCCGAGGACATGACGGCCGACTATGCGACGACGGGCCTCACGTTGGGCGTGCATCCCGTGTCGTTGCTGCGAGAGCGGTTGAAGCGGGAGCGATGTGTCGACAGCGAAGAGATCTTCCGCAAGCGCAGTGGCGCGCGCGTTCGGGTGGGGGGCCTGGTCGTGCTGCGCCAGCGGCCGGCAACAGCGAAGGGCACGACCTTCGTCACCCTCGAAGACGAGAAAGGCAACGTGCAGATCATCGTCTGGCCGACTTTGGGCGAGCGCCAGCGGAAGGAGCTCATCGGCTCACGCCTGATGGTGGTCGATGGCCGATGGGATTACGCCGAAGGTGTCGGCAACATCATCGCCGAGCGGCTGCGGGACATGAGCGAGTGGCTGGGGCAGTTGGATACGCGAAGTAGGGATTTCCACTGATCGGCTGTCCCATAGCCACCCATAATCGCCCGTCTGGGTGCTGAGCGAGGTCAACCCGTGTTGAGGCAGCCCTCCACATCCAATTAGGTCTTGGCGTTTCAGCGGGACTAGGGCCCGCCACGGTTACCAGAGAGAGTGTCACAATGGCACAGATGTTGATGAACATTTCCAGTTCGAACCGGGAGTCGACGATATACGACCGGCCGTGCCTCAAGGACTACTTGCAGATCCTTAGGAAGAAACTGACCGATAAGTAGCCCCGCATTTTTGTATGACCAATGCTCATCCCAATATCTCAAAATGAAGGCGTAACAGAGCGCGAGCGATACTTAGTATCGTTGGCTCGCGACAAGCTGTTCCGACTTTGGTCATACCCAGGGCTTGCACGTCGGGAAGCTGATGGTAGGTCACAAGAATTGGCCGACCTGACGGTAGTGTTTGGTGATGATCTAATTCTGTTCTCTGATAAAGATGAGGCATGGCCAAGCCACTCGGACGTGGACATCGCTTGGCGTCGCTGGTATCGAAAATCGATCAGCAAGTCGGCAAATCAGCTATGGGGCGCCGAGCGATATCTGCGTCAGTTTCCTGACTATATCTATTTGGATGCAAAGCTAGTCAAGCCGTTTCCATTTCCAATCATGACAGGACAGACGCGCATTCACCTCGTCGCCGTTACGTCGAATAGTTCTCAAGCAGCTCAATTGTATTTCGACGAGATACAGCCTGGTAGCTCCTCCACGTTGATGTTTCACTTTACTGGGTCGAGCGACTCTGCTCTTAAGCGCCCCTTCGTACTCGGAGACTTGGATAGTTCTCGCACATTTGTGCATGTATTCGATCAAGAAACGCTCCTACGAGTAGTCTCGGAGTTAGGAACTATCTCCGATCTAATCCACTACCTGACGGCAAAAGTTGAGGCGATACGGAGTGGAAAGTTGCTTGTTATTCCAGGCGAAGAGGAGCTTCTCGGCTTCTATCTAAACGAACGTCAACCCGATGGGTACGGTGCCCTTCCGTTCGAGAACGCAAATACTGATGGGAAAATCATTATATCGGAAGGCGAATGGCGCGCTTTCGAGTCTTCTCCGCGCTACCGGATACATAGAGCTCAACTGAAAAGCGCGGATAGCTGGGCACATCTGCTCCAGACATTTAGTGATGCAATCACATCTGGTGACACCGTAGAGGCCAACGATCATGATGTAACGATTCATGAGCGCGCCCTTAGAGTTGCGGCATCCGAAAACCGTATGTCACGAGCTTATCTATCTGTTCAGTTCGATGAGAAGTATCTTTCTGTTCCACCTGGCGTGCGTAGTTCCCGCATTGTTCAATCTCTCTGCACTCCAGGACGCGTCTACGTTCTTGTACTCGTCCCCTATGATCCAGCTACCCAAACGCATGCGCAGTATCGCGCGAACAGGAGAGGTCTGGTCGAGGCCTATGCCCATGTTCTCCCGCTAAAGGTTGAGGGTCTGAAAGAAGCAGTAATAGTTGGTGCGCAGACACAAGGAAGCGGAACCGACTCTGAGGTCATGATCTACGTGCAGTATGATCATCCGCTCGATGAGATTTATTTGGAACAAGCAAGAAATCTCATGGAAGAGCATTGCATCTTGGACACAGTGGAAACAATGAGACTAGATAGCCTAGGAACGTCTCCTGATTCGTCTAGACGCAAGTTTGGCCGAAACGAACCATGTTTGTGCGGATCTGGCAAGAAGAACAAGAAATGCTGCAAGATCTATAGGCCGACAAACGTCTCTTTGTATTCGACCCAGATCGGTTGGTAGTTGGCTTAATTTATAAGGCATACGTTTTGGTTAAGTGTGGAATCAATCCTATCCTCCGATGACCTGGATCCAGGTTGGCGCGTGGTCGCTCGCTTTCTCCTGCATTCGGACCCAACGATCGACTCCGGCCTTCTTCAAGCGCTTGGCCAAGACGGAGTTGAGCAGCAGGTGATCGATCCGCAGTCCCCGATCGCGCTCAGCGTGCTGGCGGAAATAATCCCAGAACGTATAGACACTGCTGGCCTCTCCATGGATTTTCAGCAGACTGTCGGTCCAGCCTTGGTCGAGCAGCTTGAAGAACGCCGCGCGCGATTCTGGCTGCAATAGCGCATCCCGGCGCCATCCCTTGGGGTCGTAGATGTCGTCGTCGGTGGGCACGACGTTGAAATCGCCGATGAGTGCCACGGGATGTGGCAGGTCGATCAACGTCTTGGCATGCCGTTGAAGACGCGCCATCCATTTGAGCTTGTAGTCAAACTTGGGACCCGGCTGAGGATTGCCATTGGGCAGGTAGACGCATCCCACCACGATGCCGTGCACCGCGGCCTCTATGTAGCGACTCTGCGTGTCTTTGGGGTCCCAGGGCAACCCTCGCCGGCTCTCGATGGGCTTTTGTCCTCGGCCCAGTAGCGCGACGCCGTTCCAAGATTGCTGCCCTTGCCAGATCGCGCCGTAGCCAGCCTCTGCCAACGCATCCTCGGGGAACGCGTCATCGACTGCTTTCAGCTCCTGCAGCCCGACGATGTCCGGCTTTTCTTTTGCTAGCCACCCAACGAGCTGCGCGAGGCGGCTGTTGATCCCGTTGACGTTATACGTAGCGATCTTGAAGGCTTTTTTTCGAGCAGCCATATAGAGTGTCTCGATACCGTCTTTTGTGAAACGCTATCATGTCCGCTGACGGTATGGCCCAGACCATCCGTGAGGCTACGAGTGAAGCATCCGCAAGGATTACAGCCACTACCCCCAGAGGGCGCCGCTCTATTCAGGGCGGTCAGGAACGGAACGGTGCGCGACATCGAGCAACTGCTCGGGCAGGGGGGCGACCCAAACCTTCGCGACCCGATGACTGGAGACACGCCCCTGCGGTTGGCTGCGGGGCTTAACCGTCTGTCCATTGCCAAGACGCTGCTGGAAGCAGGCGCCGACCCAAACGTGGGCAATGCACTGGACTCCATGCCCCTACATCTGGCCATTTCTGGACGGCAAGACCGCCATGGCGAAGAGCGGTCGCCGAATCTGCGACTGGCCCAGCTCCTGCTTGCCTATGGCGCCGACCCGGATGCCCGGGACTGTGACGGCCGAAAGGCGCTCGATTTCGCCGCCGACCCTGGGCAGTTCGCGGCGCTTCTAGCGAAAAAGCTGAGCAAGCGCTTGCCGGCGTCACGCGCCAAGCCTGTGGCGAAAGAGCGCTTATGACGACGGCTAGGTTGCAATGCTTTGGGAGCGACTTGGCTCAATGTGGGCGCTGGGCGGCTCCGTTCGCCAAGTTAGAGAGATAGGCCTCTCCCAGTTGCTTTGCTTCAGAGCGGAGTCCGGCGTCGCGACACTCGGCTCGATAGCGCAGCATTGCGGCGACGATCTCACCGTCTTCAAGGGTTTCACTGCCCGTTGCAAACAGTAGTTCCGCAACACGCTTGCGTCGGCGTCCTTCGTCGCGCCGCGCGGCCTCGCGTGCGCGCAAAGCCTGACGCTGCGCAGCGATCAGCTCTTGCGCTTGGCGCTGCGCAAGGCGCGTCGTTGCCCGTGCAATGCGTTCGTGGAGGTGCGTATTGAGTTCCATGGAATCCTCGCTTCATGTCGATGGTGATGAATCGATTCAATCAAAGAATCCCGTGTCGTCAACTTCGGTGGCACTGCTGAATTTTTTTTGATCGCAAACACTTAAAGCCTAAAAAATAGGACAAAAGAAAACGAGCGAAGAGCGCACTTAGGCATTACCTGCGGTAATGCGTGCGCCCTCGGCTTCGCCTCTGGAACAGCAAATGAATAAGCGCTCGTAACGACGATAGAACCGCCGAAACGTCGCTTGCCAAAGCGAAATGCAAATGCATAAAGAAGCTCGCACAGTCCACAAGGAGAAAAGACATGGCGATCTATCACACGCGCATCAAAACCTTCACCAGAGCCAAGCAACACTCGTCGATTGCCGCCGCCGCTTATCGCGCTGGACTACTGCTCATTGACGAGCGCGGCACGCGGCACGACTATCGCCGGCGCGGCGGCGTTGTCGAAACGCGCTGCGTGGCACCGGATAGCGCACCGGACTGGGCGCTCGCACCATCGCAGCTATGGGCGGCGGCCGAGGCAGCTGAGCGGCGCAAAGACGCAACCGTCGCCCGAGAGTTTGAAATCGCACTGCCGCACGAGTTGAACAACGTGCAGCGCTCTAAACTGGTGTCGGCGCTAGCTCGTGCGCTGGTGGAACGTTACGGATTCGCCGTTCAAGCCAGCATTCATGCGCCCGACACACCGGACGGCTTGAACTACCACGCGCACATCCTGGCGACCACGCGCCGCATCGGCAGTGAGGGGCTCAACGACAAAACGCGCGAACTCGATGGCGGAGCATCCGGCAGAATCGAGGTCAACTGGACACGCGAAATGGTTGCGACCACCATTAACGCGCATCTCAAAGAAGCCCAAATCGACGCACGCGTAGACCACCGCAGTCTTGAAGCGCAAGCCGACGCTGCTCTGGCGCGCGGCGACGTGCCGGCGGCGATTGCACTTACTCGCCAGCCGACCCAGCACATCGGCAAAGATGCCACCGCCCTGCAGCGGAAAGGCGAAGACACTGAGCGCGTTCAAGCGAATCTGGACATAGCCGATGGCAACGACGCTCACTTTGAAGCACTGCTGGCGCAGTTTGAGCAGCAAGGACGAGCGATGCCTGTCCCGGAAGGTCACGACCAGGAGCGCGCGCGCCGCGAGAGGAGCAATGCCGCCGCTTCGGCCCCTTCGCGGAGCGACGGCGAAATCCGAATCGTGCGAGGACTGCGAGTCAGGCCGACAGAAGACGATTCTCAGATCTTGGCTACACACGTTGGGCGAAAGCGTGCAGCCACCATCGCGTTGGAAGAAGCGGCGCGCCTATGGGAAGAGGGCTTCGTTGCTTCGGTGGACCATGCGCTGGAGGCCACCGGGCGCGTGATACGGCATCGCGCCGAACTTCTGGGGTCATTCGTTCGGGATGCCCCGTTTGCGGTTTACGTGCGCGAACTGGTTAGACGGCTGAAGAAGCTTAAGCACGATGTCTCGAGGCTCGCGCGTCGGAAGGCCGCCGCCAAGCGTGCTGAGACCTTGCTGCATCAAGCGCACCGAGCCCTAGAGCATTTTGATGCGGAGCATCCACGCCCGGCATTGTGGTCGCGACAGGAGTGGGCGAAGCGAAGGTCGCGCAGGTTGGCGGAAGTTGAAGCCCGAACAAAAGCTGTGCGAGACGCACGCCAAGCGACCAGTTATGACGCCGAGCAAGCCTACCTAGCCCAGACGCGCGCGTGCGCTGCCACGTTGGAAGAGTGGAGTGTCGACATTCTGAAGCGCTATCCCATCGAATCTGATGGAACAGTAGGAGCCTTGCTAGCACCTGCTGCTGCCCAAGAGCCAGAGGCCGAGCTCTTGCCCTTCATCGAACCAGCTGGGACAGCAGGCAGAAGCCGACAAATGCCGAAGATGAAATGAAGAAGCCCCGCCGGAGGCGGGGCTTCAAGTCAACATTGGCGCGGTTCCCCCTTGGCACCGCGCCACCACGCTAGTGCAAGGTTGGGCCTTTGACCAAATCCGATGCGCGCGCTGGCGTCTGCCGTTTCCGATCGCTGCGCAACTCATCGAGCGAAACTTGCTCCCGCTCAATTAGCGCTTCACGTGTTTTGATGGGCACAGGAGGGCGGAGCGTCAGATCAAGGTCCGGTGGGCTTTGTTCATCAGTTTGGCGAATGAGTTCCGCGGCTAGCTCTATCGAATGGCGGATGTCATCAGAACGATCGCTGAGTTTTCGATTGCGGTCCTGAGAAATCATGCTGCTCAAGAGACGACTAGCGATTTCTAACTTGGGTTGTAGCTGCATGTTTGCGCTCCTGCGCTTAGGGGAGCATTTATCGAAACACTATTTGCGATTACCGCAAGACGCAGAAGTTAGAGCTTCTTCGCAGATCTGATACTTCGCGAAATGTAGCAGGAAGCTGTTCATGAGAAAGCGACTTGAGCAGATGTATTCCGTCGTGACGAGCGTGTGATCCCGCTACTGGTGAGACATGGCCGTTTGCTAACGTCGTTCCCTGTCGGTGATCGCTGTTGCCAAATCCCTGCCCAAATCTTCTGCAGTGGGGTTGTAGTAGCGCATCAGCATCTTTGGCGTCTTGTGGCCGGTGAGGCGCATCACCTTCTGCAGCGGCAGCAGGTTGGCAAGTTCCGTGGTGCGCGTGTGGCGCAAGTCATGAAGGGTCGCGCCAGCCACGTTGGCTTTGACACACGCACGCTCCCAGGCTTGGGTGAGGCTGTCGGCCTGGATGGATTTCTTCCCATCCGACGAGAACACCGGGCCGCTGTCCGGCGGCGACTCCGAGACCAGCAAGTTGCGGAGAGCCGCCACGGCCTCAGGGGGCAGGGGGATTGTGCGGTTCACTTGCTGCCCAGCCTTAGGACTCTTGGTGTCCTTGAACGTCGCGACCGGGCTGTCGTCCAAGCGGACGTGCTCCCAGCGCAACTTGACCGCCTCTCCCCGACGGCACGCGGTCCAGCGCAGGAAGGCGATGGCGGCCCGGGTAGCGGAGTGGGTGCCTTCCAACCCTATATAGATGGAGTCCCACTCAGCCGCCGACACCACGCGCTCGCGCTCGTTGTCCACCCGTGGTCGTTTGGCAGATTGGACCGGATTGGCGATCGGGTACTGCCATTCCTTGGCGGCCACCGTGAAGACGTGAGAGACGATGGCAAGGTTCCGGACGATGGTGGCGGGCGCCAACAGGTAGTCCCGTTCTAGCACCCGCCCCATGCCGTGACCCGAGGTAAGCCCAAAGTCCTGCGGCGTGAGCGTTTCCACTGGCCGAGAGCAGAGCTGGGGAAAGCGCTCGCGGAGCAGCCGGCAGGTCCGCGCGTCCCCGGCGCCGCCCTTCTTCCGCGGGCAGATGTCCGCTTCATAGCGTTCCAGCCAGCCGCCGAGCGTCTGGGCGCCGAGCAGGTCGGCGGCGGGGCGCTTTTCGACGTGCAAGGCAGCTCGCTCGGCGGCGGCGAACGCGGCCGCCTGCTTGAAGATTGCAGCCCGGCTCATGGGGGCCGCTGAAGGGAGGTCTGCGGCGTAGGGAAAAGTCCGATTGATCCGGTGGGTGTGACCTGCGGCGTCCTGGCGCTTGATTTTGACCTGCCAAGAGCTGCCGCGGTCGTAGACGCCCTGTGCGCTCAAGTCCTTGCGGGGTCGGGCCATGACTGTTGTCTACAAAAGGGATGCCAAAAGTTTCCCCGCATTTTCCCTGACAAGCAAATTTAACGATAAAAGCGTTAAGAAATTTGCATTCGTAATGCGTAGGTCGTAGGTTCGATTCCTATTTCCGGCACCACGCCAGGCAGCACTGCGGCAACGACGACGATCAACGAGTCGTCACGAGGGGAAGCCTTGAAGCGCGGGCTTTCTCTTTTCGACGCAATGCATATGCAAAAGCCCCGGACTCCGGGGCTTTTGTGTTGGCGATATTTGCCAGGCATTACGCCATCCGAGCCCCCTTCGGTGCCGGATCCTCCGGCCCCGACATCGACTGCGTTTGAGTCGGCAATTTCAGACTCTGCTCAAGCGTTTGTTGCTGGTTGAGCGCCGCGACGTTCTCGCTGCTGCGCACCAGACTCTGTCCAGCCAACTGGCCAACATCGCCCACGGCAGTCTTCGCCCACGGCGCTTCCAGATCTTTCGTGTCGGTCATGCCGACCCTGGTGCCGTCGGGCGTGAAGCTGGCGTTGCCGATCATGTTCAGACCACGCGCCCGCGCCTGCTCGGTCAACCCGCCGGCGAGTTGTCGACTGACCTCGTCGGGTTCGCGGCCGAGTTGTGCATCGCGCTCGTTCACTGTGCGGAGCAAGGTCGCATACATCGCGTGGTTCTCGTGCGACGGGTTGCCCAGCAGCACAGCGCCGTGTCTCTGCGGTGGTCCATTCTCGCCGTGTGGCTGATCAGGTTCGGCTCGCCCGGGAGCGCCGGGATGCTCAATGGGGCCGGGCATTCGTGGAGGTAGGGGATGCAATTGCGGTGCGGCGTCCTGGAGAGGTTCACGGCGCAGCAGTGCCTCGCGGACGTTTTCGCCACCGCGTTCTCGAACCTGGGTATGGTCGGCGTGCTCGTTCCATTGCGGCTCTCGCCCAGTGCGTGATGGGTCGGAGGGCGGACGCAGGCCAAATCGCGGGTCGCCCGGAGCAAGTGCTTCGGCAGGCCCGGCCTGCAATCCCTCAATGATTCGATTCCCAATAAACCCTGGCTCGGGCTGCGGGATCCCCGCGCCGCCGATCTGTGCACGCTGATTGATGTGCGTGGCCTGCTGCCACGTCGCCAAATCGATATCGCCGGTTTGCAGCAAGCCGTGATCCTGCTGGAACGCGATGACCGCGCCTTGGATTTCGGGGCTGTAGATGCCGTTGGATTCGATCGGACCACCACCTGCCGCACGATAACCATCCGCCGCCAAGGCTGTTTGCACGTCGTGAACTCGGTCGCTGGACTCGCCGAGCCTCGCGACGCCATCGTCTACCGTCGGCCTGGGCAAAACGCCATCTCGAAACTCCGCTTGCACCGGCAACCGGCCATCCGACAAATCACGAATATAGTCTTCATATTGCTGGTAATAGCGTGTATCCATGTCGAGGTGCACATGGACGCCCCGTCCGGCCGGAAGGTTCAGTCCCAAGTTGTTTTGAGTGCCAAGCGCCTGTCCGTATTCGACATTATCTCCAGCATTGACCGTGATCCCGGACATATGTCGAACGCGAGCAATGACTTCGCCCCCTTGCTGATCCATGATCTCGACAAAACCGGCGTTCGGACTGACCGCATTGACGTATCCAGCGACGGGAGACGGAACATCGACTTGCCTGGTGGTTCTTCCTGCAACCGGCTCCGGGTCCTCAAGAATGAAATCTTTCGAGACCAATACTTGGTCTTGCCTCAAATTTCGATATCGATCCGATTCGGAGTCGATGATCTCCTGAAACTCTCCCCCGATGAACGCGTAAGACCGATTGCCGCCTCGATACCCGGGAAGCATGTCCTCGGCCTGAGCGATTCCTCCGTCGGGCATCCGGATGTTTCGGTTGGCACGTGGATGATGCGTAACGAGGTCATCGAAAGAATCCGCTTGCTCGTTTCTTTCACCGTGACGATCGTAGACATACTGCTTGACATCATAGGTTCTTGGCGTTTCAGGCATAAACCACCCGTTTTTTTTAAATCAAAGTCTACTTGCGCCATACAAATCTTCCCGCACGTGGCCGCAGCGGAAATATGTTTGACCTACTGTTTCTGACGAGGACAAGGCTGTGCCGTTCATCGAAAGCTCGAATCGCTCAGAGACTTCGGCTCCACGCTCGCCTTCTCCGGGGAGGGAATCCACAAACACATGTCCACTCAGAGTCCAAGCGCCTTCTCTTTCCTTGGAGGCTTTGCTGACGACAAAAAAATCTCCTTCGCCGTATTCCGAATAGCGATGAACCATTTTTCGAGAAATGACCATCGCGCCGATCAATGGGTCTTGTCCCGTTCGCTCGATCGTAGCCGCATCCGTTGTCCAATACTTCCGGCATGAGGCTCGACCTTCTGCATCATCAAGATACCAGACCCCCCCAAGTGAATCGGGAACGGTGGCCGGATAATCAGACTTGGATGCGGGTTGTAATTCCTGTTCCGCACGAACCGTTGTCGTTCTGCCCGTACAACCCGAAACAAGAATCCCTATCAGAGCCAAAAAACCTGGGATCCAGGAAATAGACACGGATCTATTGCTCATGCGCGCGCCCTCAGCGGTTTCGAGACTGATGCTTACGTCGGTTCTGATCGCGAGCCTCGGACTCTGTCATGTCACGTAGTCCTTCGATATCGATGGTCCGGTTGTCGGTCCGCGGGCGTCATGCCTTTGATCATGCGGGCTTCCCTGCTGATGACTTTGAGCCAAGCATGCCCGATGAAACAGTTTGTGACAATCACCTGCATGTTGTCGTGTCGGACCAATCGGGAGACACGCGGTTCTGCGTCCCGCTATGTTGCCATCAACATACGCTAAGGTACGAGGCCCTATTTCGACAAGGTTTCCCCGATGCGATCACGAGCCATGGATGTGCTCATTTTCCTCTGCGCACTCGCGGCCATCACCGGCGCCACGCTCGACGGCCCCTGGCTCTGGCTGCATTACATCGGCAAACCGCTGACCACGCTCCTGATCCTGTGGCTTGCGCTGTCTACGCGACCGGTGGTAGCCGCGCGCTATCGACACGCAGTGCTGGCCGGCCTCATGCTGTCGCTGATCGGCGATGTCTTCCTCATGCTGCCCGGTGACCACTTCGTACCGGGGCTCGTCGCGTTCCTGCTGGCGCATGTCTGCTACATCGTCGCCTTCGCGCCCGGATCGAGCGGCAAGGCGAGGGCGATGGCGTTCCTGGTGGTCGCGGCGATCGCGGGCGGCAACCTCGCCGGGCTGCTGCCGCGCGTCGATGAGGCGCTGAGGATTCCGGTGCTGGCCTACGTCGCGGTGCTGGCGACGATGGCGGCGTTCGCGCTGGCGCGCATGTGGACGCCGGCGATCGCGCAGGCGCTGCCGCGCAGCGCGCGGTTGGCGGCGATCGGCGCGATTTTGTTCATGGTCAGCGACAGCCTGCTGGCGTGGGATCGTTTCGCCGGCGGCGTGCCGGCGCGCGCGCTGCTGGTGCTGGGTACGTATTACGCCGCGCAGTGGTGCATCGCGCGGTCGGTGCGGAGCGATTGAGCCATGCCCAGCGCGGAACAGATCATGATGGTCGCCATCCCCGCGTTCTTCGTGTTGATGGCGGTGGAATTGGTGGCGGCGCGGCTGATGCGCCGCAGGGTGTATCGGCTCAACGACGCGATCAACAGCATCGGCCTGGGCACGTTCTCGCAGATCGTCGGCGTGTTCACCAAACTGCTGACCATCGGCGTGTACGCCTGGGTCGTCGAGCACGTGGCGCTGTTCGCGCTGCCCGCGGACAGCGTCTGGGTGTGGATCAGCGGTCTGCTGCTGTACGACTTCTGCTACTACTGGCTGCACCGCTGCGGGCACGAAGTCGGCGTGCTGTGGGCCGCGCATGCGGTGCATCACCAGAGCGAGCGCTACAACCTCGCCACTGCGCTGCGCCAGACCAGCAGCGGCGTGCTGCTCGGCTGGATGTTTTATCTGCCGATGGCGGTGCTGGGTTATCCGGTGGAAGTGTTCGCGGTGGTGGCGGTGATCGATCTGATCTACCAGTACTGGATCCACACCGAACTGGTGCCGAAACTGGGTTGGTTCGATCGCGTATTCGCGTCGCCGTCCAACCATCGCGTGCATCACGCGGTCAACGACCGGTATCTCGACAAGAACTACGGCGGCCTGCTGATGCTGTGGGACCGCTTGTTCGGCACGTTCATCGAGGAGGATCCGGCGGAGCCGCCTATCTTCGGCACCCGCGCGCCGCTGCGCAGCTGGAACCCGCTGTGGGCGAACGTGGAGGTGTACTGGGCGCTGGCGAACGACGCCCGGCATGCGCGCCGCTGGCGCGACAAGCTGCGGGTGTGGATCGCGCGGCCCGGCTGGCGGCCCGCGGATGTGGCGGAACGTTTTCCGAAACCGGCGTTTGACATCGCCCGCGCCGAATACGACCCGCCGCTGTCGCCGCCGATGCGGATCTACTGTCTGCTGCACTTCCTGCTGCTGTTGGCGCTGGGCGTGGACTTCCTCGGGTCCGCGTCGACGCTGAATGCCGTGGCTACGGCGATGTATGCCGGCTTTCTGCTGTCGGGGCTGATATCGCTGGGTTTGCTGCTGGAAGGGCGCGCATGGGCATTGGCGATCGAAGCGCCGCGGCTGCTGTGGCTTGCGGTCTGGCCGATGCTGGCCGCACGCTGGCCCGGGCACGCTTGGTTCGCGATGCACCTGCGCGAAGCCTTCATGGCGATGGGCCTGCTCAGCGTGCCGGCGGCGATCTTGGCGTGGCGGGGCACGGCGACCCTACAGGCCCGCGCGACGCTTTGAACGCCCGGGCGTCTCGCCGACTGCGACCGCGGGCGGCTACAGTACGCGCTCGCACCGCACGAGCATCCCGATGAGCAAAGCCTCCCCCAAAGCCCGCACCGCTTTCGTCTGCGGCGAATGCGGCGCCGAGTCCAACAAATGGCAGGGGCAGTGCGGCGAATGCGGGGCGTGGAATTCGCTCACCCAGATCGTGCTGGAATCCGCGGCGTCGGCGGCATCGCCGGCTGCGCGGCGCAGCAGTTGGGCCGGCAAGGTCGATCCGCCCAAGGTCACGCCGCTGAAGGACGTGCTGCATCATGAGGATGCGCGCACCAGCACCGGGATCAGCGAGTTCGACCGCGTGCTCGGCGGCGGCCTGGTCGAAGGCGCGGTGATCCTGATCGGCGGCGATCCGGGCATCGGCAAATCCACCCTGCTGCTGCAGGCGCTTGCGAGCATGGCCGGCAGGTTGCCGGCGCTGTACGTCACCGGCGAGGAATCGCTGGCGCAGGTGGCGGGCCGCGCGTCGCGGCTGGGGCTGCCGCTGGATGGTCTGAGCGCGCTGGCCGAAACCGGCGTCGAGCGCATCCTCGAACAGGCCTCGCAGATGCGGCCGAAGTTGCTGGTCGCCGATTCGGTGCAGACGCTGTGGACCGAATCGCTGACCGCGGCGCCGGGCTCGGTCAGCCAGGTGCGAGAGAGCGCCGCGCGCCTCGTCCGCTATGCGAAGGAAACCGGCACCGCGATCTTCCTCGTCGGTCACGTCACGAAAGAGGGCGGCATCGCCGGCCCGCGCGTGCTCGAACACATGGTCGACGCCGTGCTGTATTTCGAAGGCGATAGCGGCAGCCGTTTCCGGGTGCTGCGCGCGTTCAAGAACCGCTTCGGCGCGGTCAACGAGCTGGGCGTGTTCGCGATGAGCGACAAGGGCCTGCGCGAAGTGCCGAATCCCTCGGCGATCTTCCTCTCCGGCGGCAGCACGCCGCAGCCGGGCAGCTGCGTGATGGTCACCCGCGAAGGCACGCGGCCGCTGCTGGTGGAAGTGCAGGCACTGGTGGATTCATCGCCGCTGTCCAACCCGCGGCGAGTCGCGGTGGGCCTGGAGCAGAACCGGCTGGCGATGCTGCTGGCGGTGCTGCACCGCCACGGCGGGATCGTCGTTGGCGATCAGGACGTGTTCGTGAATGTGGTCGGCGGCATACGCGTGCAGGAAACCGCCGCCGATCTGCCGGTGCTGCTGGCGGTGCTGTCGTCGCTGCGCGACCGGCCGCTTGCGGAGAAGACCATCGCCTTCGGTGAGATCGGTCTTTCCGGCGAGATCCGTCCGGTGCCCAACGGAGAAGAACGGCTGAAGGAAGCCGCGACCCACGGCTTCAAGCGCGCCATCGTGCCGAAGGCCAACGCGCCCAAGGCCGGTGCGTACAAGGGCATGGAGGTGATCGCGGTCGAGCGACTCGCCGACGCGCTGGAAGCCGCCGCAGAGTAGGAATTCCCTGATACCCGTGCTGTGCAGGCTTGTCTATCCTGCGACGAGCGCGCCATCCGGCGCTGCGAACAGGAGATCTCATGGCACACATCGATTCCGTCATCCGTTCCATCGCTCGGTCCACCGCCGCGGATGCCCGCTATCGGGCGTCGACCTTTTTGGTATTCGCCTGCTGCGCGATGATCTCCACGCTTTGCCTGGCCGCTGGCCCGGCATCCGGCGCAGCCACCAGTTCCCCCACTGCGAGCGCGCCCGTCGTCGATCACCTCAACGTGCCGGGTCCGATCGCATTCCAGGGCAAGTCCTATCGGCTGGCATGGAGCGAGCGGAAAGGCGTCTTGACGGTGCAGGAATATCTGCCGGTTGGCGAAACACTTGAGGGTTTCGACAGCATGTTCACCATCAACGAGCGAAGCGATGTGTCCGTTGAAATTGCCGCCGCGGCGAAAATAGCGGAACTCGAAGCGCGGAAGGGCACCGATCCGGTCGTGAATCACGCGATGCTGCGCAGCGACGATGGTCAACGCATCCTGCTGGACTTCCTGTTGTCCTCACCGGACGGCAATGGCGGTCGGATCGTGGAATGGAATGCCTATCGCTACGAACCGCGCCGCGAGGGCGAAGGTGTGCGTCTGCTGGGTATCAGTCGGCGTGCGTATGGCGAAGCGGTGGTGCCGTTCCTTCGCGACGCGCTCAAACGCACTCGTGCTGCCGATATTGATGGTTTGTCGGCATTGACGCTGAGCGATGCTGCCCCAGCGATCGAATCGTCCGATGCGGTGACGTCCGCCAAGGGCGGCACCAGACAGTCTTCGGATCGCTGACGCAAGCGCATGGCTACCGCGGCACGGATCCATTGCGCGCCGCAATCAATGCCCACCCGCGGCCGGCCCCATCTTCGCCGCGAACGGCGGTTTCGCGATCCACACGAACGCGATCACCACCAGGAAAATGATGCCGAGCATGTGGAAGATCTCGTTGAAACCGATCTGCGCCGCCTGGTTGGTGATCATCCGTTCGAGCGTGGCGGCGCCGGTCTGGAGATCGCCGCCGCCGATCCGGGTCACCGCCGCTACCGCAGCAGGATCGTAGGCCGACACTTTTTCGGTGAGATGGGCGTGATGCACGGCGCCGCGCTCGCTCCACGCGTATGTGGTGATCGATGCGGCAAAACTGCCGCCGAGCGTGCGCATGAACGTGGCGAGGCCCGAACCCGCGGCGATCTCGTGCGGCTCGAGATCCGACAGCAGGATGCTCAGCACCGGCATGAAGAACAGCGCGACGCCCAATCCCTGC
>Ga0066600_10000013_pt1 | contig 78035 bp, 108 predicted proteins | sample Lowcelwee11metaG_FD_59486 | JGI IMG/M metagenome (GOLD analysis project Ga0066600, IMG submission 59486) | Freshwater pond sediment microbial communities from the University of Edinburgh, under environmental carbon perturbations - Low... | ecosystem: Environmental > Aquatic > Freshwater > Pond... | reverse complement strand
GGGCCGTCATCTCATCGACGACTCGGCAAAGAATCAAGCCGTCCGGCTTGATTCAACTTGCTCCTAGTCCTGAAAAGGATGACGAGCGTGTTCCTCGAAAGGGAAAATCATGAAAGACCGTTACATTGAAGCAATGCGCGTCATGGGTTCGGATATGGCAAACACCATGTTCAATCATGTATCCCTGACCCAGCGTCAGCTCTGGCTGACTTCTGCGAAGTAACACGGTAACCCTCCCCATCCTGGCGATGGCGGGGGGTCCCCCTTAAGGCCATTTGCAATAGTGGGCTCAAGGGGGATCCCCCCCACTACCAGGAAAAAGGAGAGCACCATGTTCGCACGTTTTGCATTCGTTGTCGGCTTCATCGTGGTAACGGTGACGTTCGGCGGTGGTGTGATGGCGCAAGCCATGCGCATTACCGAAGGAATGGCCCCATCCCACGTTCAAATGACAAATCCTTGAGTCGCTAATTATGGAACGAGGAGGAATCATGAAAAACTCAACGTCAGTCCAGCCTTTGACGGACATCGACAACCAGCAGGTCATTGATCGACTGGTTGATGAAGGAGCTGATGCAGAAGCCGCTAGCGGGCTGGTTCATCGAATCAGTCACGGTAATGGCCCATCCAGTCTCTTCGACGCAGCTGCACTCAAATCAATGTCCGATTTGATCGTCGCAATCGGTGGTCGTCTTGAATCTGTCAGTTGAACGAAAGCGCCTCATACAAAGAACGTATGGGGCGCTTCTAATTTGTACTTTAGGAGTGCCAATTAGAAGCGTTCCATCGCTTACAAAATCCTGCATCACAAAGTCATGCTTACGGCATCGACCGCAGGGGTGGTTTTTCAGCGCAAGCTGAGAACGGCGCAGCCCGTAGCTGCATTTCAAACACGCACAGCGTTCTAACGTCTGTGTTCTTTCTAAACCCGTATGGGGCAAGCTCCCCTTACGGGGAACTTGCCTCCTTTCCGGAGGCAATCATGGAAAAAAATGAAGTCGCACGAGTTGCCCGGCTATCAGCTATGCAGACAGTCAAAAGTTTGCATGGCGAGTTCGGCGATATTGTGCGAAGCGCTTTGCCAATCGCATTGGCCGAGACAAGACAGGATAGTAAACCTGCGCCCATGTATCGTCGGGCGTACGTTGAAACTCCAGTCAAGCAACCCGGTAACTATGGCCAAGCCACTATGGAATCTGCACGGTGGCGCGGGAAAAAAGGGGCATGTCTCGGCGTCGCTCGAATGTACAAGAGTGATGATGGTGTTTTGCTGATTGAGCAGTACGGAACCCAGTGTTCCATGCTGCATCGAGCTGAACGCTTCGAGCACTCCATGTTCGACAAAGGCACACTGGTGAAAGCCGGAAGTGCTCCGTGGGACAAGTTCTACCCGGCAGAAGGCGATTTGCACACGGTTATCGCCAAGATGCATGGGAAGGGATGGCGGTTGATTACTGACCACATTCCCAACAAGCAGTTGGAGTTACTCCCTCTTCCTGACGTTCAGGATAAGGAGGTGCGACATGTCTAATCTGTCGCTCTTCTCCGAATCGGAGTTGGAGATCCCGCCGCAATTCTGCAAGTTGAAGTATCCGTCAAAAGGATTTAAGGAAAGACTGGCGGCTTTGCGGAAAATGAAGCTTCCAGAGCAGCTTGACTTGTTCATGCAGCGCTTGAAGAAGCCATTGGTGAAGCTGTCAAACAGAAGCACCAAGCGGGGCCAGGGTGAGTGGGAAGATGCAAAAACCTTCCAAGGCAGTATCACAATCACCGAACGGCCACGAACAGTCGACATAGCTGCACTTGCTGGGTTTGACTGGTCCAGCGAGGAGATTCGCGCGCTTCACAGCAATCTCTTCCTTGAATCTATGGAGGCATTGCAGGCGGAGGGTAATCCTGACGAGAAGTTGGACATTCTTGACTGGGTATTCTCGCCGACGTTCATCGACAAAATGGGTAAAACCTACGATGGCCGTCCCTGCCTGATTCGGCGCCACGCCAAGGACATTCCATTCTCATTCTGGAATTGCTGCCTTGCTGTCGGCATCTACGATCCTGACGAGTACCGGGCTGGCATGATCAAGTATATGGATGGAGACATCCGTCAGAAGCTTGAGAAGTTCATGTTGATTCTTACCGGTGCAAATCACAACTAACTAGGAGACACGATGAAAATCGTTCCAACTTCATTGGCCGAACTTTTCGGTCACGGCGGGAAACCGCATCCCGGCCTGCCTGCAACTGTCTTTCTCGAAAAGATGGTGTGGGAAGGTAATGAGCCTCAAGATTTGTTGGAGCTCAAGAAGCTGATCCCGGTATCCAATCCGGATTATCGCTTCAGGGCAAATATGGTGCGCGACTACAATGCGTGGTCGCTCTTCATGCAAGGAGCATTCTTCCTTTATGGCCCGTCGCAATGCGGCAAAACTGAATTCGTGCGGGAGCTTTGCAGCCGTCTTAATGTGCCGTTGTTTCAGATGACGGTGAATTCCGAGACGACGCTCGCCGAAATGTTTGGTCATTACGTGCTCGCGGAAAATGGCGAGACGATGTTCAGATATGGCCCTGCCGCTCTTGCTGCAAAGTACGGGGCGATGTTGCTGCTTGATGAGTTCGGTCGTGGTTCCCCAGGCGTTATTGTTGGCCTTAACGGGCTGATGGACAAAAGGGCATTCACGATTACTGGTAACGGGGAAACAATAATCCCGTCGCCAGACTTCAAGCTGATGTTGACTGACAACACTAACCTTTGTGGTGATGCGGGTGGCAATTTCAATACCGCAATGATTCACGACAAGTCAGTCCTCGAAAGAATCGGGATGGCGGTAAAAGTGGACTATCCGGAAGAGGAGGAACGTGAAATCTTGCGTGACTTCGCTGCGGATATTCTTCCTGAAAACCTGCTGAAATACTGGTTTGACCAGGAGAAGCTGAAGGTAACTGTCGACAAGGTTCAGAAGGAGGGGACTGAAGTTTCGCTGGATGATTTCATTTCCGGCATTCTCCAAGTTCGAGACCTGGTCCGGAAGCAATCAATCGATGGCGGCAATAAGGATCCTAATGCACTGGAGCGGACCATGTCTGTTCCGACGCTGAAGCGCTGGGTCAGTTACTGCTTGGCCTTCCATTCCTATGCCGATCAAAACGTGAGTGCGCTGCACTACTCACTCGATCGCGCGTTGGCAAACCTCTGCACCGATAGCACAAAAATTGCCATCCACGGGATGGTGACAGCAGTGTTCGGGGTGAAGGAAAAAATCGTTTAATTCGTTGTCCAGCGCATGCTGGGCTAAAGGAGGAGGCGATGACATCAACGCAACAAGTTGCTTCCCAGCACTCACCCCGTTTCGACGCGGTGTTGTGTTGGGTGGCAAAGGATGGCGCCGCAGTCTCTGCTTTGGCAGAGATTGTGAACTGTCTACTCGCTGGGCTTGATGAGGAATTGTCGAGTTCTGCGAGGGATAGGCTGGGGCAACTCGGCCAGCGTCAAAACGGTATTGTCTGTGTCGGCCCCGGCGATTATGTCGCTGGGCTGGCGCTGCTCAAGGCGGCTCAGGTGTGTTCCATTACGATTGTAGATGATCGTGATCGGCTTATAACTGACCGTAGGACCATGCGTGAAGAATTCCTGAATCGCGGCATCATGCCAGCGGAGTTCGATCGAGTGGTGGACAAGTTTGGCTTGCGCCCACAGCTGATTAAACCGGCGAGTGGAATTGCGAGTCGTTTTTTTTAACAAGGAGGATACATGTTGGAAAAATACAGCATGTTGTTTTTCCTCAGCGTGGCAGGGATATTTGCATGCATAGAAGTGCTGCGTTTGCGAAAGCAGAACAGTCCTCCTGCAAATGGGGGGCATCGTGTAAGCGAATGCAGCAATGTGTCTACGGCCGTTGTATTCCGAGACACATGGCTTGATGTTCAGCCATCACAACTTAAGGTCATCGTAATTGCCGAAGGCAATGCGCATGGCCAGTTGGTGGTGCATGGTCCGTTCAATGGTGTGTTACGTCGGTTGCTGATCTTGGACAAAAAGGACAAGGACAGATCCGGTAATGCATGCCTGAAGATGAAAACGTTCAAGCTTGCGCCAATGATTGGGGTGCAAAGTCATGCTGTCGAGGAAGCGTATGAATCCTCTCTTGCTGATGCGATGAAAATCGCAAATGTTGTCTTAGGCAAGAAAAAGAAAGCAGAACCCAAAGCCCCAGCTGTTGTACAGGCAATATCACAGCCCATTGCTGTGGCATCCCCGGTGCCAGTGCCGGAGCCAGTACAGGAACCAGTAAAACCAGTTTCTGCACAGGAGTCCGAGGCGCCGCGCGTATCTGCCGCTCACGAAGTGTTGCACAAGTATGGCTTCGAAGCACAGTACGTCGGGAAGATCTTGTCCGCTGGAATGCAACAACATACCAGACACGATCATGGTGTCCAGAAGACGTTCCAATCCTACACCGTAGAGGTTGAAACGCCCGAAGGGCCTATGACGGTTTACGGTGTAGATCTTCAGAGGGCAATGATGAATTCTGAAGTCAAAGAGGGAGATCGTGCACGCATCATTCACGTGAAAACCGAAAGGCTTCCGAACAGAATCAAGAAACATTTTCAAGTCATTAAGCTCTAGTCTGATCGGAGCTCGACATAACCACGGGACGGCGAGCAATCGCCGTTCTCTCACGCGGAACACGAGTGACACATCAAATTGTCATTTCGCAAAGCCGCAGAAAGGAAATCATGACCGTCAACAGGGCAATACTTGTGGGCCGGCTTGGCAAAGATCCGGAGACTCGCTACATGACCAACGGAGAAGCGGTAACCAACGTCTCTCTGGCGACGACCGAGAACTTCAAGGACAAGAGCGGGGAGAAGCAAGAACGCACCGAGTGGCATAATTTGGTGTTCTACCGACGCTTGGCCGAGATCGCTGGCGAATACTTAAAGAAGGGTTCGCAGGTGTACATCGATGGCCGCATTCAGACACGCAAGTGGCAGGATAAAGAAGGCAATGATCGCTTCACAACCGAGATCATCGTCAACGAGATGAAGATGCTGGGCAACAAGCCCAACAGCTCTTCTGACGATGAGCCTGGTAACAGCCGTGCCGCGCCAGCCGCGCGTCCTGCAGCACCCGCAGCTAAAGGAAACTTCGATAACTTCGACGACGATATTCCGTGAATTTTGGAATATTCGATGTCGACTGGCTTTGTATCTAACGTCAGCAACTACAAACACCCCGAAAGGGGTGTTTGTTTTTCTCAAGGAGACAATGATGCAGCAAACACTTCAAGCATCGCAGCATCGGGCAGCAACTGAACCCGAACTGATTCAAGCCATCAAGGCAAATGAAGCGACTACAGGTCGCCTCGGACATGCGTTTATCGCCCGCAAGAATGGTGAGCTCAAGACAGTCATTCTGACCGTCGAAGGGGGCTTCCTGATTGCGGACGGGAAAGCGCTGTTGGACCTCAGTGAAGTCGAAGTACTGGCTTACCCCGTCAACTGAAACACTCGCCGGCCTTTAAAGGGTCGGCGGCTGTTCACCTTGACTTGCCACATGGGAATAGTAAGATGTGCGGGCCTGCCGCCTCGGGCATGAAAGACTCAGGGCATTCCGAACCCATCTCATAGACACAATGTAGCTCGCACGAGCAATTGCTGTCTCTGTTGCAAACATAATTCGATCGAGACTGTTGTTACTGTCCTTGGTACACCGAGGATATTCGCGACCGCTTTCGGTCTATGGATTTTCAGCCCTCGGGTTGAAAAGGGCGCCGACCAATCGGCATTTCAAACTTACCCGGATGGGAGCATTCCCTTCCGGGGATCGCTCCGTCTGGGGTTCCTGTGGTGGAGTCCTCAAAGGCTCTTGTCAATTCAGGAATCTTCGAGGACTCCATCCGGGGTCCTATAACCAGGAAATAAGGAGCAACAAAATGGCAACTTCCGAGAATCAACAACCCAAATCCATCGAAGCATTTTTGGAGGAGGATCAAACTCAGCGTGGCATCGAGTTTGGAGATGCTCTTTCATTGTCTGCGCATCCAGCGCTGAAAGATATGGCGTTCTGGATGGCAAATAATCAACTGACTGCTATGGGGGCTCATCATGCATAACGATCTGCCTCCAACTGCGGCCCGCATCCGCGTCGAAGACAAGCGCATCATTAATGGCAAGGCCGATGTGAATCAGCTGGTGCCATTCGCTTACAAGTGGGCATGGGAAAAATACCTCGCCGGCAATGCCAATCATTGGATGCCTCAAGAGGTCAGCATGTCTGCCGACATCGCCATCTGGAAGAACCCGGTAGGGCTTTCCGAAGACGAACGTCGCTTGGTGATGCGCAACCTTGGCTTTTTCAGCACTGCTGATAGCCTGGCTGCCAACAACATCGTGCTGGGAACCTATCGTCACATCACTGCGCCCGAGTGCCGCCAGTATCTGCTGCGCCAAGCGTACGATGAAGCGATTCATACCCACGCCTATCAGTACATTGTCGAATCACTCGGCATGGACGAAGGCGAGGTCTTCAATATGTATCACGAAGTCCAATCGATTCGTGACAAGGATGAGTTTCTGCTGCCGTTCATCGACACACTGACCAATCCTGCATTCAAAACAGGCACCACGGAAAACGACCAGAAGCTTTTGAAAAGCCTGATCGTGTTCGCTTGCATCATGGAAGGCCTCTTCTTCTATGTTGGCTTCGTGCAGATGCTTGCATTGGGCCGGCAGAACAAGATGACTGGTGCTGCTGAGCAATTTCAGTACATCATGCGCGACGAGTCGTTACATCTGAACTTTGGTGTCGACATGGCCAACCAGATCAAGCTGGAGAATCCGCATCTCTGGACGCCTGCATTCAAGGGCGAACTGATCGAGATCTTCCGCAAAGCAGTGGATCTGGAGGCGGCGTATGCAGATGACACCATGCCTCGCGGCGTGTTGGGGCTGAATTCCGGGATGTTCAAGGAATACCTGCGCTTCATCGCGAATCGTCGTTGCCAGCAAATCGGTCTTGAGGTACTGTATCCGGGAGTAAGCAATCCGTTCCCTTGGATGGCAGAGATGATCGATCTGAAGAAGGAAAAGAACTTCTTTGAAACTCGCGTCACCGAGTACCAAACTGGGGGCGCATTGTCGTGGGACTGAAAAATTTGTTCATTCGCGGACACATAACCCCGCCCTTTGGACACATAATCCTGCCCCAGCGGACACATAACCTTGCCTTGATTCCGAAAGGGACTGATGGCAACTCACTGGAGGGAAGGCAACAACATGACCACTCGCAGAGCGGCGCATAGTTTAGCGTCACACATCTGATGGTGGAGATTTCAAAAACTGAGAAAGGCCGCGAAAGCGGCCTTTTTCTTTTTGTGTGCTCGCGCAGTATCGTCGAAGCAATATCAGGAATTAGCGTTTTGCTTGATGATCCAGGGGACAATACCGATGAGTTTCAGAACCGCATTTCTTACTGGTGTAGAGCCAATCTGAATCTGACTTAACTTGAGAGTAAATTCAGGGTATTTTTTATTGCTGCAAAGCAGCTTCACGGTTCCATCCAAATTGAGAATCACTCTGCGCAAGAGCTTTCTGTCGTCGGCTGAAAAAAGGTAAATCTTGTTGTCTTCGAGAGTATCAACAACGGTGTCCACCGCAATGACATCACCAGGATTGATGTCGTCAGACATGGCATCACTGGAAAGTGGGTACAATTCAATCCCGTTGTGACGCATCCTCAATGCAGACGAAATAATTCCTTCGTCAAATTCAATTTTCCCAAGTAGTGATCGCTTCCCACCTTTACTGCCAGCGTCATCAAAATTGCGGATAGGCAAAACAAGAGATTTCCTCTTGCGGGTGATGCCTTCGAATGGCATGCGGCCTAAGAGCTCATCGATCGAAAATCCAAGGTCATCGGAGATGAGCACAAGATTGTTTATGTCCGGCAGCCCTTTCCCTGAAACCCATTTACGAGCTGCAGAGATAGACACTTCGTATCTCTCGTGTACCCATTTTTGGCGCCCGTAGTGCATTGCAGGCACATCCCGCATGTCCAATGCCGTGTTAAATGCGGCCTTGAAGTCATCCAGAATGGATTGTTCAATAACCCTTTTTGTGCGATTAACCCTTTTGGCACGGGGCTTTCTTTTGACTGGAGTAACCATACAGTTCCTTGGTTATTTGACATTGCATCTTCCCACAGGAAGGGCTTTCTTGACAACACATAAAGACCGACCCATAAACTCAACAATAAGTATGCAAAATTGCACATTAAGTGCCAATATTGGTATTATGAGTGCCATTCAGACGCCTCATCATGGAGGAAATGTATGTCAGACATTGCAAATTTCAACCAAAGGTACCTTGCGTGCCTTTTGGCCACGGCTTATGGGGATTCTCAGTCGGCCTCCTTGCAATTTAATATTGAGCTCAGGGCAATACGTGAGTTGATGAAATTGCCCAGCCGCTCACTGAAATCCATTGCTCAATCACCCGTACTTATTGCCTCGCCAGCGTTCCAAATCTCCGATCTACGTCGTGTCACGTTCCAAGAAAGGACCGAGCATATCGAAGATCTGAACTTCGATTATCTGTCCACGGTCCGGCACATTGCCGCAACTGACATTCGCCTTGCGATGTTCGTGAGCAAGAATTCAAAGGAGGTGTGTGAAACAATACTTCGAATGTCGATGCAAGATCTCCGCCATGCATCAAAAGCCAATCGACTTATGTGCTCGTGCACTATCAGCAGCAAAACCCTTCAACGCGTTGACTCTGTTTCTACAAATCTGACGGAATCTTCGTTCATGATGCATCTGCCGATGCTCGCAATGCCTGCAATTTCAGGAGCTATCGCATGAACCTCGCAGTCAAGCCAGTCCTGGCTGGCGGGCAAATGGCAACCGTTCCAAGCAAAACTGGCGAAGAAATTCGGTCGCTATTGTTGGCAAGCCGCGCTGCAAAACTTGGCTCACGTCCACCTGTCATAGCCGCACTTGCCGAGATCAGCCAATCCAAGGCAAGGGCCATATACCGTGATGTCACAGGAACCGACCCAATCAAGGGTCAAATGCCAAGCGATATAAGCTTCTATATCTCAAATGTGAATTGTCATTTCGAGTCTGTCTGGCTCGCACAGGCCTTCAAATCTCTTACCCATCCCGATGACGACCATTTTAAGCAGTGCGAATGCCTGTTTACTGTGTATGAGCAGTACCTGAAGCATTTCACTTCGCCAGAAATCTCCTTTGACAGGTTCTTTCTGCTTATCCGAAACATGTTTTACGGGAATCAGATCAGCCTACATCGATGCAAAGAGTGCGGATGTGGCAAATTGACGGTCCAGTCCTGGGATCCAACAAGATCAGTAAAGTGCCCAGTTTGTCACTTGACGGGGCAACATCCGCAATTCAAGTAGTTCAAATAATCGCTGCTTCTTGCAGACGGATGCGCCATGTATATTGGTAGCATCTGAGCATGATTCCGAACCTTAAAAAACTATACCGCGCTATCTTTTTTGACGGCTACGACCCAGCCACTAAGGCATCAGGGCCAGTATCGTCAATCGCCGTTCCAACATCAGCGCCACGATATCCACCTCACGATCAGGGACTGCCTATGGCATCGGTCGATGCCATCATGGAGTCGCAAAAGCCGCTGATTGACAGAATAGAGAAAACGGCCGGCCTTCCTAAGAGCGAGTTCGACGAGCGTTTCCTGCCCGTCATTCAGAACTTGGCAGCCTATGCACACCTTTTGCCGGCTACCAAGACTGGCCACCATCGAGGCCCAGGGGGGCTTCTCAGGCTATGTCTGGAAATGGGGATGTACAGCCTGCAAAATGCCAATGCAACCATCTTTTCGGACAAGGGGGCGGCCACCGCAGAGCTTCGATTCAGGATGCATCCTCGTTGGGTTTATGCGAGTTTTATTGCAGGTGTTTGTTCTGAACTGTACCGGCCTGTTACCAACATGGTTGTCACGGACGAGAAAGGCGAGAAGTGGCCTTCGTTGATGTGCACCCTTGTGGAATGGGCGTCAGAGAGGTCTGGCAAGTACCACATCATCTGGAATACTCAGGATGAGGTGGATGTCGTTGCCATGCATCAGGCGACGGCCGCTTTCATCCTCACAAAAATCGTCCCGGCGTCAGGCCTGCAATACCTGAACCAAGGAGGGGAGGTGATGACATCCCTCACAACCAGCGTAACAAATTCAACCCCTCAAGGCGTCAAGAACCAGATCCACTCGATCGTTACCGGCGTGCGGAAAAAGGTCGTTGAGCGTGATTTGAAGCGCAACAGTGAGCTTTATGGTGATTTCACTGTTGGAACCCACCTTGAGCCACACCTAATTGACGCAATGCGTAAGCTGGTCAAGAAGGGGAGTTGGGAGGTTAATGCGAAAGGCTCCCGAATCTGGAATTCGACAGAAGGGATGTTCATTGTTTGGCAGCCTGCAGCGAAAGAAATATTCAGCATGCTGAAAGAGAGTGAGCATGCCGGCATACCAACTGATGCGGACACGCTTTGCGACATCTTCCTAAGTTGCGGAATAGCTGAACCTAACAATCAGGACGGTAGATATTGGGAAATATGCATACCCGTGTCTATGCAAATATTGTCTGCGATCAAACTCGCCCGGCCCGAATTACTGTTTGAAGCTCCCGAGGATGTTGGAAAAGTATCCGGGAACATCCTTCCAAAGAATTTGGCGAAACCATCTCAGACACCGGCTTCAATTCAGCCCGTCCTGGAGTCAGCCACAATGCCTGTGGTTCAAGAGACTGGGGAAGCTATTCCCGATGAACAGAGCAAGAAAATGCCATTATCAGAAACAAGTTCCGTAGCGCCAGGTCAGGCCAGCGTGGTGACAGAGTCAAAAGCCACTGCTGACGATCCGGTGGAGCCCCCACAGGAACGACAGCAATTGGACGAAACTGCAGAGAAGCTATTCAAAAGTCTGCCGAATGACGTTGCTGACTTTCTCAGGGCAATCGTAGAAGACCATATCGATGGCAAGTCAACAGGGCCTGTATTCTCGGTGGCCGATGGGGTTGCTATTTCAGTGCAAGAACTTGAATCACATGGGATGACCAACTATACGGGGCTGGTTGTAGCTCTGCATGAGAAAAAATGGCTTTGGGTCAACGAAGAAAGGCCGGGCCTGAAAATCCATGATGCCGAATTTAGTGGGAAGAAGGTCAAATCGATCATAGTCAGAGTAGACATCGCAAGGAGTCTTGGCTTTAACTGGAAGCAGCCAAGAAAGTAAAGTATGACCACGAAGTTTGATATTGAATCGCGGCACAAGCAGAGTGTTGCAGAGATTATGAGGGCTCTCACGAATGACCCTGCAACACAACACATCTTCCTGTTGTGGCCAGTCCTTGTGCCCTTAACAGAAAGGTTCTGCAACTTTGTTTCTCCGATAATGCCGGCACTTAACGGAGAGCCATTGGTTGACTATGCGATACGTGAAGCAGTTACTGCGTATCGGGCAGAGAAAGATGACAACACCAAGCACCGGGCATATATAACTGGCTTATTGGACGCAACCATTGAATCGTTGAATGGCTTGCTTGTGCAGGGTGTGAAAAGAAAGAGCATCATCACGTGGGAGCCATTTGTCGAGCCGATGTTTACGTGGATGGTTAAGCATCAGATTGACACTATCAAGACTTCAAAATCCATGCCCAATTTACCCTCCGCTCACATGAAGCTCTCTTTGCTGGTGCACCTTCTGCCGGCCAAAGAAATCGAGTTATTTGGATTTCTGAGTAGCCGCTCAAAACCACTTCGGTAGACTTGCTGGTATTGGTAAACTGCCTTCGTTGATAGGAGACAAATCATGAACGAAGCAGATTTCGCAACAGCCCTCAAAACCATTCCATGCCCACATTGTTCGAAGGTTGGATATCTACGGCCAGAGCATCTAGTCATCAAATCGAAATATAAGGGGCACAGCGTCGAGGCGGAAGGGGAGGGGAGTGGTTGCACTGCATGTGGTGCAAAATTCATGAGCAATGAAATGACGGCGCACATGTCCAACCAGACTACCCGTATTGATCAAGGCTCTCTGACGCATTACCAAGCAGTGAACCTTCAAAGTGGCGAGGTCGAATCCCATCCATTGCAGTAAATACCCGCACGGAAATATATGTTGGCATTCAGTTCATAAATCACTTTAAGTAACACCAGGCCTCGTTCGAGGCCTGTTTTATGCCCCAACGAATTGGAATACCCAGTTAGCAGCATTCTCAAGTTCGCGGTTGATTGTGGCCGCAGGAGCTCCATTCCTCATTTTCTCAACGGCCGTTTTGACAAGGCGTTCCATGTCCTGACCTTTCACTGCGGACGGCAGAGACTTGTCTAGCTGGCGACCGTAATCTGTCAGGCAGAAGCCGTTCTCAAAGGTTACAACCCCATCTCGGACAAGCCCTTGGATAGCATCGACCCGCGTTGCTTCAGTTCCAAGCCCGGAACGAACCATCATTGTCAAAATCGAAGCTTCATCGAACAACGGAGGATGGCTGGTCGTTCTGGAACTCAATGCCGGAACCAGATCGGTATAACCGGACTGCCGATGGGAGATGTGAGGCTTGCCCATATTCAGTCCATCGTAATCCGGTGTGCAGATCATCCACCCCGCATTAAATTCATTTTCAATCCAGCGCTTCTCGTTGACAAAACTGTGCCCATTGAAATCGTAGGTGGTCCTCCTTACGTTGATCAACGCAGGGCCGATGTTTTGAAGTACCCAATTAAGCCTAACTAGCTCGTAAATCACCCTGGCGGCTTCACCCATCGAGTCCGGGCAAGACCAGCCAGAATCAGTTGGCAAAATTGCATGGTGTGCGGCAAACCCAGCGCTTGTCCCCGGCAACGAAGAGGAGGATGTGCGCGGATAGCTTATTGCCCCACTCAGGTACAGCGTCTGCGCTGCAGCATAGCCATCGGCAAGACAGACGCCTCGTGCAGCCGCATCGATCAGCAGGGCAGACAAGGTGTATGGCGGAGGCGGTTTGATCGTAGAAGTTTCATCAATCATCTCGATGCACACCCCCAGATTGCCAAACTGTGGGCGGCGCCGACCTACATCACCACTCCATGCAAATAAATCACCATCGATGACCACTTCGCCGTGGTAATACTGTTCAGGCTTGAATTGCGCGATGCTGGCTTCCCTGGATGCGATCTTGTGCATTAAGATAGTTTTAACACGCCCAATTCTTGCAGTGAAGCCGAGCTTCATCGTAAAAAGTCTGGACATGTTCATCCCGATCAGCCAATCCATCATGTGCCTTGCAATTCCAGCACGGTAGATATGATCGGTCGCTTCAATCGGTCGAAGATCGTTCAGAGCTTTACTGATTGAATCTTGGTCGAGAGCAGAAGGCCACATGCGCTTAACTGGGCCTTTGTATTTGTGCCAATCAAGGATGCGCCGACCGATTATTTCCCCTTCATCGTCTGGATCAGTTGCGATCACAACCATGCTAGCTTTCGACAACCACTGGCCAATTAATTCGAGCTGAGTCGCGCCTGACTTAGTTGGGAGCAGCTTCCACTCTTTCGGCAAGATAGGAAGGTCGGAGATATTCCATTCCTTATGCCCAAGATATGCATCAGGCGTGGCCATCCCAAGCAAATGCCCAAAACCATAAGTAACGCAGACTCCACTTCCGGTGTATGCGCCGTCTTCTTTGGTGTTGGCACCCAGGACACGCGCCAGGGTGCGCGCTTGGGATGGTTTTTCGCATAGATAGAGAATAATCATGACTACTGACCTCCGATGATTGTCGATGAGGCAATGCCTATGCAGACTCCAACAACCAGGGCGGATGTTGCTATGGTCAGCCACAACTGCCACTTAGTTGATGCGCATGGTTGAATAGCTACTGAATGGACGATGGGTGTGCGATTGATCAAGATCGGCTTGCTCAACGCTGACATCAAAGCATGATTTTTATTTCGGTTCATTTTCTTCACTCCTGACGATATTCTGGCAGGAGCGAAGAATTCCCAAAGCGAAATTTACAAAGCCAAAGGCTCCGAGCTTCCGAGAGCTTCGTTCAACAGCTCGGTTACATCACTTTTCTGTTGATAATGTGTAGTTGTGGATTGGCTAGGATTGCCAGAGTCACCAACTATCTGCGCCTCCGATTTCTGGGTCCGCTTTCTCCGCTCCGTAGATGTTGAAGCAACGACCGCACCGTTTTCTTGAATGGGTCCAGTGGCAGCAAAACGTCCTTGCTCAACAGCTAGGCCTATGACAGCCAACTCCACAAGCCTTTTCCCCCGAAAATTCGTGCGAACACGCGATATCACGGAGTGCAGCTTTTGATGCTGGTCTTGGCTGACACTTACACGGAAACGAAGTGGGCCGAGTTCTTTTTCAGACTGAGACATACATCCTCCGAGACTTAGGAGTTAGCATGGTTTTTTTTGGTTTTGCGCAAATGAGCAATAACTTGGTGCTCACCAGCCAACTGGAACCCTCGTACGTTTGAAAAGACTGGATCCTTCATCACCTTGATGGAATGGTTTTGGAACTTGTCCGTGATTGCTGCCTGATACAGGCTGGCTCCACCACCAGTCAGGATGATGTTTTGTATATCAACACCATCACCCACACTGCTGGTCAAAGAAGCGACTGCCTCATTGATGATCGGACGTGCGGCGGCGGCGTAATCAGAAACATCGTAGTCCTTGCCATAGACATTGAAGGCTTTCCCGTGACGGAAGTGGTCTTCAAGAATGCGAACGAGCTGCCCAATTTCGGTGCTCCAGTTGTTTTTCTTTTTTGCGGCTTCTGCGATTGCGAGGATGACCGCCGACATTCCAAAGTTTACTGAGCCACTGCGTTGGTCCATTGTTTTGAGACCCGCGCTCATGAGCCAGTCAAATGTGAAAAATCCGATGTCGATGATCAATGTGTTCTGTACGGACATTTTCTCCATCATGTCATTCTCGAAGGCGAATTCGAAAAGGGCACCAAGAGGCTGAGGCAAAACAAGCACATTTTTAATTTCAACATCACGACCTTGAGGCAGAGAATGTTTTCCAGTGAGCCGTTTTTTCAGTTCAAGCTGCAGGCTCTGGCGTTGGAATCCGGAAACTGGAAGGCCTACGGCAAGCAGTCCAATGGTATTGCCAGGGAAAAACTTATCCCCACCTTTCTCTGATCCCATCATGTAGTAGAGGGCACCAAGCAACCTGGCCAGGTATGCATCGGAAAGACAGAAGTCTTTGTCGAGGATTGAGGAAGTGAAAGTCTTTTCGGCAAGCGCGACATCACGACCTACCTCATAGTCCATTCCGTTCACTCGCACCACGACTGTATCGCGGGACTTTACAACTCCGGCGGCCAAGATTTTCTCGCCTGCCACTGGCGAACTGGATGGAAATTGTTCGCAGTCAATCTTGCCGCGCATCAGTTTATGCTGTGTCGTGAGTTTGACGTTTCCATAGCCGAGATCGATTGCCCGTACAACAACGCCACCCAGCACATTAGATACCAAATCATTGTTAACGTTCATTGCAACTCCTTGATAAAAAGATATTAATCAGAAAAAGAGGCCAAATGTGGCCACAAAGGCACTTGCAGTGCGCAATATAGCACGCAAAGTGCCAAAAGTGACCACATTTGGCCTCTTTTTGCAAATTCACCAACATGCAACATGTTCAAAAGTAACCACATTTGGCCTCTTTACTCAGTGGAATAGCCATTTCGCGAATAGAGAGTGATTACGCCCACCAGTAAACACGATGGCTCCGAGGCGGAAACGGAGAGTAATGTGCCAGAGAATGCACTTCCGAAATTGACACTAAATGTTTATTCATGTTTCAATGCGTGCCATTCGCTTCGGCGGAGACGATTGGCTGACGTTAAATCAGCTGTATTTGCCCATAGATGCGCTCCTGACGAGGGAGCAGATGAGTGGGAATATCGAACAGTAGTGAATGAATGCAGTAACAGACGGGCTAGTCCCCCGTGAATCGAGTAACGCACACCAAGTGCAGCTCACCAGCCTCCCGCAGGAATGCGGCTGGCGTCTTAGGCGACTCAGACGGACACAATCCGTAGGTGAATGCCATCAGCCCTGTCCGGGCGAAGACTTCAAAGTAGTCAGAACCAATCATTAGTAGCAAAACGAGTACCCCCAAACGGGCGCTTGATACCCAATGTCACAACGCACGAGGCCGACAGGTCATCGCGCCGTTGGCTGGTGGTGTTGAGACGCGCGGAATCAGGCTGTCTGGGTTATCTGCTGTCCCTATGGGGCGGAGTAACAGATGACGGGGAGGGAAAGTGGAAGCGATGATGAAGAAGGTGAAGACGAAGGAGTCAAAAAGGACAAGACGCAGTACGCATTGCACATGCCCTTCAGTCAACAGACTGACGGTACTTCAAGTTTCGCTGCTTCGGCGCGGACTTGTTGGCGGGGAAAAAGACGGTTCCTGAAAGGGATGAGGCCCTGGTGGTAGGGGTCAATAGAGTATGCCGAGTGTGTAGTGAGAAAGATTCGAAGAAGGGTTGCCTGAAAAGGCAGTAGAGGACTGGCTGTAGTAGCCAGGGTTGCGCAAGCAACGTTGTGTATGTTGAGCAGAAATGCTCCATTACCTGCACTCCGCCCGATGAGACTTACGTGAATACCGGGTCAGAAATGGCCGAACGCTACTCAACCCGAGCTGACGGGAACCCTCAGTGCCGCGTGCAGGCGAAAGCACATGCCCAAGTCGAGACTGGACTTGTTAGACAGATCAAGATGGATAGCCACCCCCATACCGGCTCACATGGCGTGGGACTGTATGGAAGTGGCTATCCGAAAAATGAAGAGAAGAAAGGTCAGGTACGCTCAAATGAATAACATGCCAATGCCGTTGGATACGGGCCAGACCCCACCCAGACTGCTGCTGAAACCGGGGCGGGTTGATGGGAAAAATAGTGAGCACCGCTCATGGGGGTTCATACCTAAAAAACTGAACAACGAGATCGAGGTGCTCCTGCAGAAGAACAAAGACAAGGCCGCCTACAAGGACAAAAAGGTTGGGCAGGGCACTCAGGACAAGCGTCGTACAGTCATCAAAGGGTTCTTTGCAGATCTGCTCAAGATGCGGAATCCTCGGTATGACATTCGAAGTGTTAATGGCCTTAAGCAGAAACATCTGAAGGCTGTTTTCCAATATCTGGAGAGTCAGGGACAGTCCCCCTCAACCATCCAGAACAAGATTTCCATCATGCGCGTTTTCTGCGGCTGGATCGGGAAGCACGGGATGATTGGGGATTCAGCCAACTATGTGGAAGACAAAGCGTCGGTCAAAAGGTCGATGGTCGTGCAGGAGGATAAATCTTGGGATGGGCACGGCCTTGATCTGATGACAAAGCTTCCTGAGATTGCCTGCATGGATCCTCACGCAGCGCTTTGGCTTGAGCAATGTTGGGCATTTGGGCTCAGGGTAAAGGAGGCGATCATGATGAGGCCCCACATCGCCGAGGATGGTCCGTATCTCAATATTCGGGAAGGAACGAAGGGCGGTCGGTCACGTATTGTACCGATCGAGAACCTGGTCCAGCGGGACGTGCTTGAGAGAAGCAAGGTTGCTGCTGACCAAACGACGGGCTTCCTCGGACAGCGCGGCAAGACATACCAGCAGAAAGTGCGACGCTTCTACTACGTGCTTGAGTGCTGTGGCATCACCCTCAAGGAAGAGGGCGTCACCGCGCACGGGCTTAGGCACCAGTACATGCATGAAGCATTCCTGCGGCTGACCGGCGAACCGGCACCAATCAGGGGCGGAGACCTTCGGAATATTGAAACGAGGGTGTACAGGATCGCAAGCGGCAAACTCATGGAACGGGCCGGTCACACCCGAGTAACCATCGGGGCAGGGTATTACGGCAGCCGGAGGGTTAAAGCGCCACGCGCCGACAACGAGCAAGGAAAGTCAGGCGCGCAGGCGGCACCATCGGCTGACTGAATGACAACCGGCCACAGATTAAAGCGACATGGGTTCTGAAGTACGTCCGCTCCCAGTGCACTGAGTGGCGGAAACCAATTCTGCTCTGGGAACGATGGGGAGATTGGTAATATCCGAGACAGGAACCAGTTCGAATAGGGAAGAAGAATGGAGTTTTTTGCCACCATCGTGTTTTTGATCTACGTGAACGCCTTCGCTGGGGTCCGGGAAGTGCGTCGGGCCGACAACCGCTCCAAGTTGATCGGGCAGGCCCACTGGATCATCGTCATGCCCGTGATGATGGCAGTCTTTGTTGCAATCATGAGCGACGGGGACACCGGTACGGGGTGGGTTCCACTGACGGCCTTTGCCGCCGGCGTGTTTTCCATAATGCTGTTTGGCTTCAAGCTCTATCGGATGCACTCTGCGCAGCCGGACACATCCGCGCTTGGGTGGCGGTCGGGGTTGTCAGCGCTGGCGATCGCCGGTGGGTTGTACGTCGCCTATGCAGCGGTCGACCACTGGCTGTTTTTCCGCGACGACAAAGAGTCTGGAACTGCCTCAGCCCAGTTTCTTGGGGTTGAAGAGATCAAGTGCGACAGAATGATCCTGATCAGGACGCGCGGCGAAACGATGGACTACAGATGCCCGACCTCAGTTGTATTCGGCAGGTTGACCCCGCGCCCATTTGCGCCGTGGCCAGCATATACCGAGGGAGAAAGCGTGAAGCTGAAGATCGTGGTCGATACGATTCGCAACGGCACCTTCCAGATCCCGGAAGACGTGGCAGACCGTATGCAGTGACAACCTTGCTGAACAGGATGACATATTGATGGGTTCGGGACAGGAACACGGATACCAGTGATACCTTGAGCGACCCAAGAGGGAGCGGAGCCTTGGGCTTTGCGAAACACCTCCCGGCGCGCCACCAGGATCCGTCAGGTTGTCAAAACCCGAATCCATCAATATGTCAGGTCGAGTAATCCTCTTGGAGAAGTGGCAATGGAACAAGACGCGAACAAAATGACGAATCAGCAGAGAATCCTCGTGCTGCTGCTGGGGATGATGTCTGCTTACGGACTATTCATCTCCGTGTCCAAATTACAGGACGGCCAGTTTGCGCTGGCGGTAATTTGGGCCGTCCCGTCGGTTCTGTGTCTACTCCTGATCACCTTGATCCTGCTGTACGAACTGGGCATCCTGACGGAACATCACGTCGAAAGCATCGGGCGCGGGGCGGCAAGAACGTGGAATGCATCGACACGCAGCGTTTTCCAGACCATGTTTTACGTCCAACTGCTTGTCTTCACGATGTCCATCTTCTTCAATATGGTGGGGCTTGGGCAAGTCGCGTATTTCGGCATGTTGACGTTATCGATTGGCGGACTGCCTAACCTGGGCTTCGCCGCCTTGATATTGGTCAGGTTCAGGCGTGACCGTCGCGCCCAGGCCGCTTCCGGCACCATGGGAAAACCGAACCTTTCCATTGCAGCATGGGGACAAGCAAAGTGGGGCTTTGCTGCGGCTGGGATCACCATTGCGGCGATCGCAATGCTTGCTGCTGGGATCTGATTGCCGAAAGCGCCAGACTGCTTTACGGTGGCAGCATGTCACCAATGACCAACACTGCCAAACTGCTTGCTGTCGTCGAGGTACCTTACGACGACCGGGTACGCTGCCAAGCCAACGGGTGCAATCATCCGGTCTACAGACGCATCCATGTTGTCCGGGATGGGACTGGAATTCACGTGTACGGCTCGGAATGCTTCAAGAAGCTGTTTCTCGGCATGCCGGTGGCCACCTCAATGCCGGCCTACACAACCACCGAGGGTCGCCAGCTCACCGAGGCGGAGCGGCAAATGCTCACCGAGAACACGGAACGCCTTATCCAGCAGCTGCAAGCCGAGTATGAAGAAGCGGCGGCGAGGTTGGCCGCGCTCGCAGCCAAGGCGGCCCCGGCTCCTATACCTTCACTGCAGATCACGGATTCCAATAGGCCCATTTCTCTGGATATCGAGACCATGGCGAAAGAGAACGTCCGGGCCAGATACAACGTCAATCCGGAGCTTCCGGGCTGGCGCGGGCTTGTGCTCGCCGAGGTTGAACGCCTCCGGCGCGCGCCGGCTGACTAATCCAGACTAGGCTGCCTGGCTGTGACTGCTTTCCTTGCTTGAAGCATCGGGAGGGCAGGAGGGGATGTCACTGGCTCTTCGGCCCGACCGGTTGTGATTCGGTTTCCAGCTTGCGAAGGGCTCGCTTCGACAGGAACAGCACTATCACGAAGCACATCTCGCTCCACGGGTCGTGCAATGCCCAGGCCATCGGGTCGATCCTGCTGAGGATGTGGTTACCCATGTGAGAACGGTGTGCTACCCAGTGCTGCAGCACATCCGGCAACTGCTCAATGGCACACCCGGTGAGCAAGGCCAGATCGGCGGCGCACTGCGGCTGAAAAATGGCGCGGTAACTGGACGCCGTCCCGTTGATGTGGCACAGATAGGTGCTGCCACGGGATATCCCCTTGTGCAGATACAGACTGCTGAAAGGCGTACTTGACCTACCTTCAAGCTCCTCGTGGCTATACACCTTGGCCAAAGGGTAGGTCCCGACAAGGCGACTTCCGATGGCATGGACGTTCCTGTCATTCAGACCATCACCCACATTCATGACAACCTCCCTCAGGCCGGCCATACGGTACAGCGCCTCGATGTTTTTCTCGATGGAAGCCTTCCACCAGTCCTTGATCTCGTTTTCGCGCGTAAAGTACTCCTCGTTGGCCAACCGCTGGATGGCCTTGGCCATATTGTGGCGCGCAAGGAACGTCCGGTCGTTCTCAAGCTCCTCCCGCGTGCCGAAGGTGGAAGGGTTCAGGGCGTGTAGCGGCAGCCTGCCTTCTTTGTTCCAGAAGGGCAGGCGGTCATCATCCCTGCGGGAGACCGACACAAAATTGGCGGTCACCAACGCATTCTCGTGATTCGCGTGGCTGGACCTGTTACCGCGCGCCGTAGCGACGGCCGGCGGCGGGGGAAGGTAGAACTCCGTCTGGGGGCGGCTGACCAGATTGAGCAGGTCATCGGTCACCCGAGCGCCGTAGCGATCTTCCAGCCACTTGTTCGGGGATATATCGGCACTGCCGATCGCCGCTTCGCCGGCGCCGGAGACAGCGGCCACGGTCAGGGCGGGGAGGTCGAGCGGCTGGTACCCGGTCACCGGCAGATTTGCCCGCTTGACCTCTTCCAGCAATGGCTGCTCGCGAACCATCTGCCCGGTGTATGACAACTGCGGGGCCTGGTAGCCCTTGTTCCAGAACTTATCCAGAATCAGGTCGAACATCATCACGATCCAGATCACCTCTCGGGGGTCCAGATCGGCGATCGCTTTCAGGCGGTCAAATTCCTGCTGCAGCGGGATCAATGCGGTGCGCTTTTCCGCGTCGGCGAACAGCATGCCGCTTTCTTCATCGAATTTCAGGTTGAGAAGATCGTAGGGGAACCAGTTGCGGCCGGCGCGGCGGGACAACTCACGGTCCGGCCGGCGCGACATGTACCGCTGCAGGGGGTGACAGTGCTCGGGCACATCCGAAAGCACGAAAAGATTTCCGCCGTTGCGGATCGCAAAGGCGAAATAGCTCTGGAAGTCGTCCGGATCCCGGATCAGGTTCATGGTCACGCCGGACGGCTGATGGCACGCGGCGTTGATCAGGCTGTTGATGTTCCAGAACTGGTGCACCGCCCGGTGGTAGGCAGGCTTCACCTCGGCCCGCTCGGGCACCCCCTTCAGGAACTGGTCGACGCGCAAGCGGCTGATGGAACGGAGCGCATCGCGGCGCAGAAACGCCAGCTCGTGCCGGTTTTCGACGATTTTCATCACCTCCGGGGTGTCGGCGCGGTAATGGCGCAGCGCCTGGCGCAAGTTCAAGGCGAACTGGTCTCCGATGTCCGTGATATCCGGAGACCGGGCGAGGGCGATGAACTCGCGCGCCTTGGCTACATAGGCGGCGGTCTGCTCGGGGCTCCTGAGCAGATCGTCGACAGAGAACTTGCGATCGCGGAAATAGGCTGAAGCCAGGGCGTCCAGCAGCAAATGGCCAGTGATGTTGGTCTGGTCCAGCTCCAGCGCCTCCCTAACGGCCTCATGCATCTGCGATACCGTGTAGTCACCCAGGGTGGAGAACTTGGTCGCCCCCGGATCCACACCGGTCAACTCGACCCAGAGAGCAAGCGCGTGCTGGAGCTGGGCGGAGAGGGGTAATTTCTGGGCGGATGTCATTCTTTTGTGGCTCCATCGTTCAGCAGCCTGGGGGTAGGGGCTTGATGCTTCATCATTGTCGCGAACTCCATATAGAATGGGGTTATTGTGCCAAACACAGGCACTTCGCCGAAGCGCAAATGAACGAACTGGCCACACACCTCGAATGGCTGACACAGGCAGGACGCCAGATCAGCACCGTGGATTACGCATTGGTGTTTGGGGTCATGGTGATCAATCTGGCAGTCAAACGGTTTGGCATGTGGCCGTACACGCTGATCTCGTTCCCCGGTACCGCAACGCACGAGCTCCTGCATTACGTTGCCGCAGCAATTTTCTTTGCCAGACCGTCATTCCCCTCCCTGTGGCCGAAAAGGCAGGGAGATTCATGGGTCATGGGATCTGTCGCCTTTGTCCCAAACCTCTTCAACGTCATCCCGATCGCGCTGGCACCTCTCGCCCTCCTGCCGGCCGCATACTGGGCGGCAGGGACATACATGCATCCCGCCCACGGCTGGGAATACCTGCTCTATGGCTGGGTGATCGGCAATATGGTGCAAGCTTGCATCCCCTCCGGACAAGACTGGAAAGTCGCGGCACCGGCGCTGATCGTATTGGGGATAGGCGCAGCAGTCTGGGTCTACTGGTTACCGGTGGGATTGAGAGACTTGGCGGGAATAATGACGTTGCGGGGATGAAAGTACCGGGTCAAAAGGTCGATCTGACAACGGCCAGCGCCGCGTCGCCGTCATTCCCGTCGTGGTTGAAGATGATCCTGCTGGTACCCCCAATGAGGTCGCCGACCTTCATCGACTCGACACACTCGGAAAGGCGTTCGATCGCCTCCGCGCGCTCAACTTGTATCTCGGCAGGGTCCTGATTGGTATTGATGGACAGGAACTGGGCGGGCTGCATGTCGAACACCACGACCCCGAGCCTCTTGAAGCGCTTCTTGAGGTTCTTGAGGGCAGCTTCAAGGCAACTCTTCCCGAGCCCCTTCTCGGCACCTTTGCGGCGCTCCCAGAGCCATACAAAGCAAATATCCGAGCCCGCGAGCAACCCCTCTGCATCTTTGTGCTGGTCCAGGAACGCCTTGACCTGCAAGACATCCACATCGGCCACTTCGTCAGCGGCAATGATCAGATCATCCGGCTCGCCTATCGAGATACCGTCAACGTCTGTATCGAACTTGTAGAACATCCCGCAGGCGATTGCATCGGGGTACTGGGAAGCAGAACTCAAGCGCAACTCAGCCATCCACTCGTAGGCCTGCACCGGGAGCCTCATGACGTTTTCGTACCGGTTCACCCTCACCGTGACCACGCCGGCATCGACCGGGATTGAAACCAGCTTGAGCGGCGTGCCGAGATGACTGAAGGAATCCGGCCGCCAGCTCAGAAAACCGGAAACAGCAGGCTGGACAATGAAAAAGGACCGCAGGGTATCGGCACCGTGGCTGAGAAGCAGGGTAGTTAGCAGGCTCTCGCCAATATCGCGACAAAATTCATCGTCCATGGCCAGCTGGGCGAACTTGCCGCCGGTCTCGGCTGTGAGCAGACGCTGCTCTTCGATCTCATCAGCTACAACCGGCGAATGCATCGTCGACATGGTGATGAATTTCGGGGCCAGACCAATCAGCCAGCCCAGGACAACCGCCCGAATGCGACTTCGATCACTGCTGCCATTGCTGCAGGGGTGTTCAAGGAACCGGGCAAGGGTTACCGAATCCAAATCGCCGACTGCCGGGATGGCAATGAATCCATCCTTGGGCGACTTGCCCGCGTGGGACAGCACAACCTGCAGGAACAGTCGCACGGAGTCGGGGAGGCGATCATTTTCATCATCGTTGATGAAATCGAACCAGCCTTGCGCCAGCCCGGCGCGAAAGAGGGAAAGGATTTTCTCGGTCAGAAGGGGATAAGCAGCTGCTTTCATGTGGGCTCCATGGCAAAAGGATGGCGGTCAGGTTGGTTAAATCGCTACGTCGCAATCCTGCCGCTTGAGAGGAGACGCCAGCGTGGTGACGATGCTGTACCCTGGATGCAGCGCCAAGGCTTTCTTCATGAACAAGCCCACCGCCTCGTTCTCGCTTTGCGCGCGCTCCACGGACTGGACCAACTTGATCGTGAAACCGTCCTGCCCCTTGCGCAGCACGCCAGAAACAACAAACTCGCCTTCCTTGGCATAGAGGCCTGTGTCAGCCCATACAGCGCCCGAGAAGAGCAAGATGAATACAAACGCGAACTTCTTCATGTCCAGAACCTTTCAATTCACTTTGCCGCTTCCACGCGGCGATATGACTCCATAGCGCATTCAAGCGCAATCGTTCTAATCAGCAACGGGGCTCAGCCCAGAATTGCCGAAGCCTCGGCTAAGGCTGTCTTGTCAGCCGCGCGGAGATTGCCTTTCCCGTCGGGCACCCAAGCCTGCCCGGTCTCGATATCCAGAAGGGGTAAGCAGCAGCTTTCATGTGGGCTCCACGGCGTCGTTCAGGTTTTCCAGCGTTTCCATTGCTTCCTCGCCGGCCAGCGACGGGGAAAGTTCGTATTTTTCGTATCCGGGGTAATCACCGATCTCTCTCACGAAGATGAAACCCTCATTCTCAAGACTCCGGGCGGCTGCCGAGATGGCAGTACGGGTGACGCCCTGCGTCTCGATGCACTCGGACAACAGCTTTCTGGCCGCCGCCGGCATGGCGCGCAGATTCTCGGCCGCCGCCTTGGCTTCAGGTTCATCGAAATAGATCAGCATGCTCAGTGGGTGGGGCTACGGCTGGGGATTGGTTATCGGCCCGACCTTGCTGCGCAACGCTTCCAGCGCTTTCTTGGCCTCTTCATCCTCCTGGCGCTGTGCGGCGCCGTCGTCCCATTCATGCATGAAGTACAGTTCCGCCACCGTCAGCTCACGACCTTGGTTGATCACGGCATTCTGGTACCGGGCGAGAATGGGGTCGCTCTGGCACAAGTTCAGGGTATCGATCGCGTCTTCTGCTGTGATTGGGAGCAGACGGTCTTGCAGGATCAAGTACCGAACACGAATCGAAATACATCTGACGGACAAGTAGTACATCACCAACTCAAAAGCAAACGCAGCAATGGTAAGCCACGGCGAAGATTGAAAATTGAGTTCGAAAACCGCACCGAAAACAATACTGGTGAACAGGATAGCCAAGTACACAGCGGAGAACACAAAGAAGTATTTCGCCCTGCCTTTCAGCACAATCATTTCGCTCTCAATGGCAGCCACAGAAGGCGCGACAGCGTTTTTGATGTCGAAGGAGAGCGTTTTGTAACCAGGTTTCATCATGGACCCTTTATTTGAGAATTTCTGCGGCCTCGGAGAGGATTGTCTTGTCAGCCGCTTGGAGGTTGCCTTTATTGTCAGCCACCCATGCCTGTCCGGTCTCGACATCCAGAAACAGCCATTTCTGCGGGCAATGGGTGGAAAACTTGACATCAATCAGATCGGCGACAACCGGTACCTCGCGCCCACTGAGCAAGCGCCTTTTCTGGCTGACAGCCATCCAGTGAAGGTGCCCAGTACGCTGAATCGTACCAGCCTTGGCAGCTGCTTTGAATATTTTGTCCGCCAGTTCTGTGGCCACTGGGCGGCTGCGCGGCCGGGTCAGAGGGTAGATGCGTTCCGCCAGGTCGTTCAGACGAAAACGATTTGCGCCAAACTCGGACAGCATGGCTTCAAAGGCGGAGGTCATCGCCTGGGGGACTTTCAGGACTTTGGACATTCGACAGTTCCTTTCTTCGACTGGTCAACCAACTTCCAGAGTTGCTTGTTCTTGCTGAACTTGATGCGGCCGGCCTTGCGCTCTTTTTGGAGCAGGCGATCAACAACGCGGTGAGCAAAATGCTCGTGACGACCGAACATCACCACGTAAACCATCTCGGGAGCGCCAGCGTCCATCGCGACCTTGTTCAATTCGCCAGCGGTGAAATCACCCTTCATTGCAGCCATGACAGCAGTGATAACGTCGTCAGCAACATCGTGATTATGAATACGCATAGTCGGCCGTCCTACACGGAGAACGGATACTTGATCGGATCGTGGTGCACATACCCTTCCAGCTGGAAGTCGTCGAGCGTGACCCACGTCTCCAGATCTTCCAGCGTTTTGATGTCGGGGTTGATGATCAGGCGCGGCAGCTCGTATGGTTCGCGCTTCAGCTGCACATCGCGCATCAGCTCGACCTGGTCCTCATAGAGGTGGTTGTTTTGAAGCTTGTGGAACGCTGTCATGGGGCGTTTCCCGGTGATTTGCGCCATGATCATCAGCAGCCACGCCACTTGGATCATATTGAACCCCAAACCAAGTGGTACATCTATGCTTCTTTGAAAACTTGTCAGGTACAACTTGTCGCCGAGCAGATTGAATGTGTGCGTATGCATGCAGGCGGGCAGACACATGCGGTCAGTTTCGCCGGGGTTGAGAAAGGTCATAATTTCGCGACGATCATCAATACCGCGCGACAGGTCATCCACAATCTTTTTGAGCTGGTCGATCGGTTTGCCTTCAGGAGACATAAATTTTCTCGCTTGAACGCCGTAAGCGCGTCCAAGGTCGTCCTCACCCTTGCGAAACGGATTCGCAAGCCATGCCGCGTTCTCATTAGCATTGGCGTTCCATGTGTTGCATCCGAGTTGCCTGAACTGGGCAGCGCTGTTGTATCCGCGCAGGTAGCCAAGCATCTCGGCGATCGCGGGCTTCCAATACACCTTCTTGGTGGTGAGCACAGGGATTTGGCCTTGCGACACATCATATTCGAGATCGGCGTTGATGACGGTCAGGCAGCGCTTGCCGGTTCGAGCGTTGGAAACCCATTCACCTTCATTCAGGATTCGGCTGCAGAGGTCGAGGTATGCTTTCATGAATATTTCCTTCTGGATTTGTGGTGCGGGAATTTAAATAGTGTCGAGGGAAAGCCTAAGCAGCTTCGCGGCCTGACGGATATCACCAAGGCCAACACTGTCTGGCGGTATTACCCCCATCCTGTTGCGGATTGCCGAATACTCTTTCGCGCGCAACGCCGTCGCTTCATAGTGCGCCATGCTTGGGTAGCATTCACCGGGAGAAGAGTATTGCTTGCCATCCATGACCCAGTGGCTGCCCAGCGCGAAGCGCTCACCGTTTGCGAGGTCGACCCACTTGCGCCCAATCTTCGTTACCTTGGAGGTGCTGAGCTCGTCAACCATTCGCCCATTCCGAAGCTTCCAATGGACAAGCACTTCCATGCCGTCAGTCGGGGCGGGGTAGGACAGGCTGATCGGCTCTATCGATGCGGGCGCAGCCCACTTGAAAGCCGCCAACTTCATCACTCCGGTCTGGGCGATGGTCAAAGCGTCAGTGAAAGTAATTCCTATGGCCGCCTGGATATCGTGCGCAACGGAGACCACCACATTCTGCGGAAGCACCCCGGTGCTCTGCAACTCCTTCACCTCCAGAACAGCAGCGCGAAGCTGCTCATCCGGAAGGGCAAGGAGGATTTGCTCGATCTTATTCATCGCCACCTCAGATGTTGACGCTGGTGTTGTCGATGTGGAAGAGGTTGCCTTCCATGTACGAATAACTCGCGTCGGTGTAGGTTTCAGCGACATTGATATCGTCGTCAGCAACAGGAACGTAAGAGCGCGGCGCTGCATTGCTGCCGAGGCCATAGCGCTTGTCGAGGAAAATGATCAACGCGCAAAACAGAACAATACCGAGAACTTCAAACATCGCAACTACTCCTTTACTTGATGGAGTCAGTATAGCGAAACCACTCATTTCACAAAGCGAAAGATGGCGTAGATATTGGGGATTAGTAGGATGGCATGCCAAGAATCATGCGCTTCGGCTTGGGCTCATTCACTTTCCATTTGGCGACATTTGAAGCAAAGAATTTTCGGGGGGTGTTGCCGTTCCATGATGCGATGACAAACTTTCCATCCGGATCAATCTCAGACACAACGACCTTGTGCATTGCTGTCCTGCGGATTTTGGTGTTGCCGATCCCTTGGCTTGTCAGTGAAAACAAGATCTGTCCCGGCTTGAGTTTTGAGATAACCGCCATGAGGTTTCCTTTCCTGATCAGTTGCCGATTGGCGCTTGCGGCACGAGATTGCCGGCATGATATTCCTCCGCAGCCAGTAGCAGTGGCGCCCACTGCAGATATTTTGCCCGAGTGCGCGGATCCTTGAAAAACTGTTTGAACTCGCCCGGCGTGTATCCGGACACGTTGAACAGCGCTGATATCGGAACCGTTACCGAGGTCGGCAGTGGATCACCGTACTGCTTGCCTGCCCAGCGGTCGCTCGTCTGGCGCTTGCGGTTCCAGGTGAAGACAGCCTTGCCGGCACGAGGTTTGAACTCTGCCATCGTTGAGAGATAGCCGGGGCCGGGATTACCGTGCGGCGTGAACCTCTCGACCATGTGCTTGTTGCGGTCGCGCCAGTCGTTCATGACGCGCTTGTTCTCCTTATCCGCCTCCTGCTTCTCCCAGTACAGCTGCTGTCCAATCACAACCGAATCTGCGTTCAGTGTTGCGTTGCATTTGGCGAAGAAGGCGTCGATATCAGGCTCAGGACCATCAAACAGGGTGGCAGAGCCGTCATAGACCAGCTCAATGCAGGCAGCGAAGCTATCGGGCACCCAAGTCTTTACCAGAGGATGCGGGTGCAGCGCGTCAGAGCGGTCGAACAGCCCCTGGATGAGCAACGCTATCCGATTGTACTTCTTGATCCGGTCCGCCATGTCTTTCACGAAGTCGTCGTAATAGACGCTGCTGTCATTGAACGGCACCCAGGTCTTACGGTTGAAGGAATAGTGGGGACCATGGTGTCCCAATGGGTTCGCATTTCTCCACAGACTTTTGGCGACAAAATCAGAATCGTGAAGATCAGGCCTGGATGACAGCCACTCCTTGAACGGGTTATTTTCTTCCCACAGCTTGCTATTGCGTTCCCACTCATCCTGCTCGCGGCACATCTCCTCAAAGCGGGTAACCGGCATCATTGCCTTCTTTCGATCGGATGCTGAATGGGTGTCGATCATCATCGGCTCGGAGGGGTCAAACATAGCCTTGTCCGGGAAGATCATGCCGTCCAGGTCGTCGAACTCGAACGAATCGCAACCAAGGCGGTACAGGCGTTCGCCGTTTCGTATGAACAGAAACGTCCATTTGTCGGAACGGGCCTCCTCGATATCCATCAGGATTCCACCGATGGTGCCGTCCCATTCGCGATACTTTGTGTTGCGGCGCACGCGCATGGCCACCATGCAACGCGGGAACGGCAGGATGCGTTCGAAGTTGTCCTTTCGGGACAACCATGCGTCGAATTTGCCGATGCTATCGAATGTCATTCCGCCGAGCTCGTAACCCAGCAAGCATTCCTCATCCATAAAGAGCAGGCGCTGCATTACGTGCAGCTTTTCATGGAAGGCTGCAGGCTCGCCGTCGCGGCACTGAACAACATGCTCGATGAGGCCGGCATAGAGACTGATATTGAACACGCGGTCCTGGATAGAGCCGATGATGCCATCCAGAGCTCTCGTCTGCGCCAGCATAGGCAGCGTCTCGGCACCGGTCCAACGCGCAAGCTCCCGGTTCTCATCCTTGATCGCTTCAAAGAGTGCCGGCAGCGTTTCCTTCTCGGCGGTTTTGAGGTCGGATTCGTATTCTTTGATGTCGCAATGGCCGGACATCACCGCGAGGGACGTGCCGGGCGTATCCGCTCTTTTTTCTGCAATCGACAAGTTCGGGCTCACACCAAGCTTCGCTGTCAGCGCCTTCACATCATTGATGTGGACGGCAAGACGCGCCTGATGCTTGAGAATAAAACCACGTATCACTTCCTGATGATTCGGCTCCAGACGCAATTCGTCGTGAAAGTCATTCATGTGAACCCGCACGCAATGGTATCCACCACGGTCAGAACGAGGGCTTTGAAGCTCAACATAGTTGGAACCGACTGCCATGACGCAGCCTAGCCATTCGTATGGTGTTTCGTCGAAATCTTCACGCTCTTTGTTCCACGTCTTATCAACGTCCTTGACCCAATACCACTGACCGATCGCGATTTCCTCGCGGCTGCCGAGGTTGTCAGTATCGCCGTGGACTTGGTGAACGATTGTCGGTTTGCTCATAGCGGCGCTCTCTACTCCAGATTGATGTTACGGCCGTTGTGATCGCTGAACTTCATCTCGGTGGCGTCCTGCCATTCACCCTCGAAGACGCGCACCTCAAGGCGATCACCGGCCGCGCGGGCTTGAAAATAACGACCGCCGTTAGATGAGTAGAAGCCTGCACAGGATTTCAAGTGGTGGTCGTTCAGCAACTTTGCTTTCTGCTTTGCGGTTTTCATTGGACACCTCATTAGGCTGAAAGAGCTTCGCTGACTGCAACAGCAGCGCCGACCGGAAGGCTGATCATGCGGAAAGCAGGGCTTACCAACTCACCTTCAGAACGGTACGGACGGGTCTGGATTTCGATCCAGCGACGATGCTCATCGTCTGTGATGGGTAGATGCGGATCGCTGGCCACTTCAGTGCCGGTGACATGGAAATTCACGGAGGTGATGTGCATGTGATGACCGACCTGCTCGTTGACGATGTAAAACTCGGAGGACTGATTGATGGGACCGCGCGGGCTTTCCAACAGGGCGAGAAGAAATGCCTGTTCAGCGTCCTGACTTGTGAACGCCGCTACCTTGTGGAGATAGCAATAGCGCAGCCCATGATCGTTTTTCTTGAATTCCAGCACGTCGTAAATGCGAGGTGTGATGCGAGGTGTATCGTCCGGGGTCTTCATTCTGGGGCTCCTTTTTCTTTGACAACACATTCTGTCAAAACACCCCAATTCGCCGAAACGGTATTTGCAACTAGTCTGTTCAAATTCGCCGCGCGTTCGCCGCCGCGATCCGCCGGAACTCGTCGGATATCTCGGGATGGGCGGAAAGTGCATTCCAGAACATGAATGCCAGGTCGGAGACAAGTTTCGGCGGGCTCGCTGGGGGCGAGAAATGCCGTTCAACGACTTCGCTCTTTTCCGGCGCGTAGAGCATCGGCAGCATGTCGTATACCGGGGCCAGCTGCAGCTTCACCACACCGCCGTCCAGCTGCCAGAAGAACGACAGGTTTCCAAAATGCATGTCAGAGTTGCCGATCAGGCGACCGAACGTCTCGATATGCCGGACCTGCTCCTCGCACGCTGCGTCGATCAGCCCCTGGGCGCGCAGCGCGGCGGCGGACTGGCTCCAAGAGCGCATCTGCCCAACAAAAGCCCCATCGATCGCCTCGAACGACACCGTGGGGATGCGGCCTTTCAGGCCTGCGCGGTCGAAGCGCGCCGACTCCAGGTAGCATCGGCGCGGCGAGACCAGTATCCGGGTGGCCGGCACCGGAAATCCGTAGTCCCCCAGAGTTTCCGAAGCGACATGCTCGGCTACCAGCAAATCCTTCCAGCGGGTAGCGGCTGACGAACCATCCAGTACCGGTGAGAACTTAACCACGGCATTGCACACCTGATCATCATCCCCGCAGCGGTACCGGGCAAGGAATTTCGGGTTTTCACCGGCGGCAGACGAGACCGGGATGCCGCCGTGAATTGCCGATTCAGCCATCGAATCGAAATATTCAGTCAAAGAATCGGGGGCGGCGACGGGGGCGGCTGAATTCAGGTACCGGCGCAGCGCGCTGTTGCCCAGGATCAAGTTGCCGGGAGAATCCTCGCCGAAGGCAGAAATGGCGTACAGGGCATCGTCTTCAGTCCACTCCTTGAGGCTATCGCTCAGCCCAAGCCGATCGGCGTACGCCTGACAGAATGAACGCCCGATGTAGCCCTGCGGACGCAAATCTTGCAGAAACCACGGCAACCCTTCATACAGCTCGGTACTGCCGTCGCGCCGGGTGAATAGAAATCCGCTTCCTTCGAGGGCGGCCAAGTCACCAAACAGCGATGAGCTACCCATCGTGGGCGCCGGGGAGACCTGGTAGACGGGGATCGCCGCCGGCAGGGCGCGCACTTGCCGCGCCAAGCCGTAAATGATGCTGCGGCCGTCCCGGTGGGTGAGCAGACGGGCGGTCTCCTGAGCGACTTCCTTCAGGGCGCGTGACACGACCGGCTGCGAAAGTCCGGTACGCGCAACCAGTTGCGCGGCCGTGCGCGGGCCGCCCGAGATCAGGAGTCCGTAGACCAGATTGGCGGTATTGCTAAGCATAGATAAACGAATAGTTAAATAGTGATGATATGCGTTATTGTATATGGAAATATGCATATCAGCGAATATACAAACGAATAGAATATCGCAAGGAATAAACGGGGCGGGAAAGTGAAAAAACCATTTCGGCGAACCGGGGCGTTTTCATACAATCACCCCATCGCACAGAAAGGGCTCAAATGCCAGACATCAGCACAAGTAACTTCGTTTCTCGCTCGGTTGATACCGTGTCACTCCGGCGCGGGCGCTCAGAATTCGTGTATCTCCGCCAGATCATCCTGAAGGACTCAAAAGGGAATCCATCCCAGAATGTGTGTCTCGTGGAAATGCCATCCGACAAGACAAGTGCGGTCAATGAACTCAAGCTTCAGACCGTCATGCAGTTGCTGGAAGACGGGCTGACAGTCCACAACCAGAGGAAACAGTCGGGTCTTGAAGAAGCGAGGGAGTTGGAAAATGAAAGCAAGTGAAATTGCGGTTGGCACTGTGTATAGCGATGGAAAGAGTGGCCTCCGCGAGGTGATCTCCATCGATCCGGATGCCCGCTACTCCGATGAACGCGTGACATACCGCATACTGTCTGCAAAGGTCGAGCAGGAATACAGCTATGCGGAAAAGAAGATGGTTTCCGTCATCGGCACCGAGTCGCAATGCAATCTTGCGAGCTTTTCGCAGTGGGCCAAGATGAGGGTTGTGGAAGTAGAAGCCTTAATCAACGAACTGGCCGCACGCAAGCTGAAACTACCGCCGGGCGAGAAAGCATTCATGCTGTCGTTAGGCGACGAGTACATGGATTGCTCGATCGAATTCGCCTTCAACGAAACGCGCCAGGCACGCGGCGTGGAAAAGAAGGGTTTGGTTACGGTAAACCAACCTCGCGCGGGTGGCGGCGGCGAGGTCAAACTGACTGAACTGGGCATCGCATGGATGCGTTGCAATGCTAAAGCCGCAGAAGCGGAAAGCCAAAAGGAATAGATATGGCACTAGGAACTTCCAGAGCCCGCAACTGGGGCAAAGATGCGCAAATCGCCTCCCTCCATTTGCTGATGCGCAGCCGCAAGGTGGCGTACAAGCTGGTGAAAGCAAAGCGCGGCATTGATATAGTCTGGCACCTCCGGCTCGCTGGGTCGGCGAAGGGCGTCACCCTCCCATTCCTTGAAACGAACGCCGAACTTGTGAATACCAGGCGGGGGCGCTGGGAGTCCAGACATCCGTTTGACGGGCGCGTGTTGGCGACCGGGATCAGCTTACGTGATACGGTCCGGGCAACCATCGAAAAAGTCTGGCATTGAAAAGATCGACAGCAGAGGGGCAAGATGAAACGACCAGTCGCATGGATGAAGGTGTACGGCGCCAACGGAAACTATCTTGGCTCGTGTGTGGAGGCCGAAGGGGCGGCAGCACTGGTTGCGCTGGCAGGAGATGGCGCGACAATCCGTAACGGGCACGCCCTCAGGAACAAGATATGGCACGAAGGCTTCGAAACCCAGCGGGCCGGTGACAGCTACGATTTCGTGGCCAGCATGATCAAGGAACGACTAACAGCGCCGGACATCATCGTCACCCAAGAGGAAGCTGCAGCCGACAACCGGGTTCAGGCAGGCTTGGACCAGGCCAGAGCGCACGTTCGTACGGTGCTTGCATCAATATCGAAGTGACTCGGAAAACGAAATGACACCAAAACAACTTCTGCAATCCATTCCTGATGATGAGCTGCAGCGCGCGACAAACGAATGTCTGGAGTGGCAAAGAACGGGTAACCTGCCAGGCATCACGGCGCGTGGGATAGCCGACAGGATGGTGAGTGAGGCCGGGTTGTCCGAGGATGGTGTGCTGCGCGATACCGACACATTTATCATGTGCGAAGCTGCAAGGCGATTTGCGGCGCTTCACAACCCTGCCGGGGATGCTCAGGCAGATGCTGTCGAAGACCTCATCTTCGACAAACCGTCCGGGGACGTGCGCGGTACCGTAGTGGCATTTGCGTACCATAAGGGAAAGCGCAAGCGTATTGCGCATGCCACATTGCTTGTCGAGAAAGAACCGACAATCACGCTCGAAATTCCTCAGAATGTTCAAGTCAGCGAGATTCCGGTGCTGAGCAAGATCTTGGTCGAGTTTGCAGCGCGCGTAACCAGACTCAACGCAGAATAATCGGCAACAACAAGTGGAAGGAAAAACGATGGACACTATATTCGGTATCAAAAAGCCAAGCCGGGAAGAACTTCTACTGCTGAAGGAATTGAACCTTCCGGCTTGGAATGCGAAGTATGGGCAAGAGACGCTCGTCGGCACGGTCATTCCGTACAAGGATGAACAGCCGGAGGGAGAGCAAACCAAGATTCAGATATTTGTCACAGCCATGCCGGCAACGTTCTTCCGCTTTGTGGTTGACCGCAAATCCGAGTCGGAAGACTACGATGGTATGGAACGGGTCGAGGTCACCACCGGTAGTGGTTCGCTGGCTACCTTTTGGCCGATGGCAATGGCAGTTGCGGACTGCAGTTTGTCAGTCAGCGCGCCACAGAAGATCAACCTCCAGTAAGGCCAAATGATGCGAAACGTCATGTTGGGATGGTTTGTGGCTTTTGGGGTGCTTGCCGGGCTGTCCTGGCTATCCGGGATCCGTTTTGAGGTGCTGGCAACCTTCATCTCCGCAGGGCTTGGCGTGGGGCTGCTCGGCGGGATGATGATGTTCTTGGCCAAGCGGTCGGGCGTCAAAGTGGATGGCGATCCAAAGCGCCTGGCAGCATGGATATTCCCTTTGGTGGCAGCGCTGGTCTTCGCCTTACTGTTCTTTTAACCAGAGGCGGCAATGGTGTTTAGAGTGATGGAACAGCCTCAGCTGGATATGGTGTTCGCAAGCCATGTCAGCTATCGCGGCAGATTCTCCCAGACGTGGGTTCGCTGCAAAGCCAGAAAGCATGCGGAGTGCGAGATTTCCGGGGCCGAGATACTGCCGGGCGATGTGGTGTTCCGCCCGGTGACGAACGAACGAAATCGGATGTGCCGCGCGCTGGCGTTCGAGGTTGAAAAACTGACCGGCTTCGACCTGTGGTATGCAGAACTGGAAGGCCTTGCCGAAGGGAAGTCGATTTCTGTCGCCGACCGGGATGCATGGTTCGACCCATTCCAGCGCGGGCTGGCGCCACGTGAGGCAATCAGCGAGGAGTATCCGGAAGGAACAGACGAAAGCGCTTTGGAAAAAGAGGCAGTTCGGTAATATTCGAATCACCCTGATGCTTTCAAATCGAAGAACCGGAGGAGCTGAAAACAGGGGGAGACGGGACGCGCAGTCCGGTACCAGGAAGAGCCTGAGATGCACGAACATAGGGTAGTGCTGGTCAACCAGTAAGGGCTTGAGTAAGGGGACGGTGACGCGTGCGGTGTAGCGGAGGTGCCGAAAGGCCGAGAGTGGCGCAAGCCAGCAGCCCATGTTGCCGCAGACGAGCTTGATACAAACCTGCCGGTAGGCGTAGAGACCGGTTCTTCGATTTGAGAGTCTCAAGGGACAAAGTGTTTATGGAGAAAGTTGATGCCCGACGTTGAAAAGTTTGTAGTGGGAGCACGCGTCAAATGGAGCTCGCAATCCGGCGGATATGCCAAGGAAAAGCACGGCACAGTAGTGGAAGTCGTTTCTCCCGGTCAGCGTCCGAACCGGGAATCGTTCCCCGATCTCTACAAATCAGCAGGATGCGGCTACGGACGGGATCATGAGAGCTACGTCGTAGCCGTGGATGTTGGCAAGACACCTGGCCGCTCTGTGCGTCACTACTGGCCGAGAACATCGGCCCTAACAACCGTGGAAGGATAAACAGACGATGTCAGTATGCGAGGACAAGGATACCGAGAGCTATGAGCGTGGAGTCGCGCTCGCAAAGGACTGGATCAAGGGCGGCGGCAGTCTCGATGCCGACGGTCCGGATACCAAGGACGAAGCCTTATACAACGGCTTCATCGATACCTTGGCCGAGGAACGTCGCAAGAAATCATGATGGCGATGGACGCTGAAGCAACCAGAGCATGGCTTGCAGGATTGAAGCCCGGTGACAAGGTTGCCGTGTTTGAAAACTATGGTCGCTCATTCTTGTTTGAGCGTGTAGTTGAGCGCGTAACGCCATCTGGCCGGATCTATTGCAAGGGTGGAGAGACATTCAAGGCGGACGGCTATTTGTATGGTTCTCCGGCGTACAGGCACCGCAGCATTCAACCTGTGCCAGCAACTACCGAATAGCGCATGAAGGTGGTATGAACTTCAAAGAACATCAGGAGAATTGTCAGGCGTGCCGGCAGGTTTCGTTTCTCTGTCCCACGACAAAAACGGCCTGGCTTGGATGCGGCCTCGGTCGGCGCCTTCGTCAGGAGGAGGTGAGCGCGGCCGTGGCGGCCGTCGGCGACCTCCAGTTTGTGGGTCGAACGTATATCCAGAACAGCGGCTATACCGGCAGCGCGATCAGGTTCGCCGATATAGATGGTGGTGTGGCGACGACAACCTACAGCTTTTCCATGACGGCTGAAGAAAAGACCGCGATGGCACGGCGAATCACTGCAGCGCTTAACCTGACCAGATTCCTCACGACAAAGGAAATGGAAGCGGCAGCCGCGATCGTCAAGAAAAAACGGGTGAGCAGTAAATGAAGGCGAGGCGCACATGGCCGGAGTAACGATTGAAGGGACGCTTTGGATTGAGCTGGCGGACGTATTTGCGTGGCTCGGGGCGCGCGTTGAGATCAAAAACCACGCAATCCCTGTTCGCGTTGATATCGAGAATGATGTGATGGTCTGGAAGCGCAGGAACGGAGAAAGCCAGGTCGAGGTTGATACGGCAGAATTCTGGGCGTGGGTGATCGACAGTCAGTTGCCAACGGTGCTTTCTGGCTACGAAACGGTGTTCGGCGTGCCAAGGGTTGACGGTGCAGACTTGGTCATCAACTTTGCAGCGAGCAATATCAGTGACCCGCGCACGATGAGTCCGCCGCCGGCATGCCTGGCTGAATGGACCTCGCAGCAGTCAGCGACAACGCAAGGGTGACGATGGAAGCCAGAGGCAAGACACTGCAGCAGGATGGTGAGGACGTTAGAGCGGTGTTGAAGGCGCTCGCCAACCGCATTCGAGCAGCCGGCGAGCGCGGGCGCGGCGTCAAAATATCTGCGCGGGAGGCAAGGCTGTTGCTTTCCTACAACCTGCCTTGCACAGCCGATACGCCAGATGTAATGGATGGGGACTGATGATGGAAAAACGTGTGAGTTTTCAGCTTTTGCCGATGGAGTTTTTCTTTGGCGCGATCCGCCAGCCAGACGGGGATGGTGAAGAAACCATCATCAAGAAAGGCTCCTCGCGGGACGCGGTGGTAAAACACACCATTCGGGCCGCTGATGACAGGAACTGGGACTGGGTGATCGAACTGCGCCGCGATGAAGGTGATGACACGGTCACAACACTGGCGCACTGGTCATCTCTTCAGGGAGAATTGCCGCCGGGCACACGCAAGGAAGTGCTGGGGATCAACTAAAGAAACGGAAGGGAATACTGTGGGCATCATGATCAAGCATGAGAACGGGGAGTTGGTCGTCCTCAACGGCAAAATGAGGCTGAACGCGTTGGTAGATTTTGCCGAGCAGACAACTGCCGTGGTTCCTGGACTCGGGAACGTCACCATCAAGAAGGATAAGAACGGGGCTCTCATTGCGGAACGCAATGGACTGACAATTCCATTCAGGGAATGAAGGAAAAGAACATGAGTACAACGATCGACAAAATGCTGGAACTGCTGCAACAGCAAAAGGATGCCGGAGTGCCGGGCGACACGCGGCTTTTCATTCCGGGGAGCGGCGGGTATCTGTACGCCATCAAGACGGTGACGCCAGCATCGGTGGCCACGCCAGACCACAAGAATGGAAAGTCTCACTGCAAGCTGGTAGCCAACCGGGGCGCACAGGTCCTGCTTATTTCCAACTGACCAAAACAAGAGAAATACATGACAGAAACACTGCGAATTGCTCAGGCGGCCATTGAATGCGTCAAATCCGGTCGAACGGATGAGGCGCTATTGCATCTCGGGATGTTGGAGTCGAAGCTGGAAAAAGCGGTACCGGGCGAGATGTACAAGCAACTGGGGGCGAAGCTTGCCGATTTTCTCCCAAAAGATAACGCCTGCAAATACGTCCCCCTGGCGGGCGTGCAACAACCTGTCAGCAACCGGCTGTACGCGGAAGCCGAGGCCTACGGGCGCAAGATCAACAAGCCGGTCGCCTACGTGCTCAACCAGGTCAAACAGGAAATCCACGACGCGGGTTAGGCTCACGAAAATGGCTGACAAGGAACCCTCAAACATCCGCGCGCAACTGCGCCGCCTGAACCACTATTTCAGACATTGCGGTCGGGGTGGTGCGCATGTCTCGAACATGGACGCGATCGATCTGTCGCTGCTGGGCGATGGTTTGGTGGAAAAGCGGGAGGGAACGTTCTCCACGACGCTGACCGTGACCGACAAGGGCATCAGCCTGCTCCATGAGCAACAGAAGAAAAACGCGATCGTCAGGAGCGTACATCACAGCCTTGGCGCGCGGCTGGCTGAATCGTTGAGACGACAGGGGCGGATCACCTGGGAAAACATTGAATTCAAGAATCAGCACATTGATCAGTATGTCGCTGCCACAGGCAAGGAAATAGAGTATCAGCACTGGGAGTGCGTTCGCCCGGACGTGTTCTCCATCAAGCCGTCATTGCAGCTGAAGTACGCAAATCCTTGCATCTACGAAATCAAAGCAAGTCGCGCTGACTTCCTCGGTGATATTGCGCGCCCGGAGAAGCGCGAGGCCTATGCCAAGATGGCGGAAGCGGTCTATTACGTGGCCAGGGAAGGACTCATCAAGCCGGATGAGGTGCCAGAAGGGTTTGGCCTTATGGTCGAGCGCAAGGAAGGCGAATTCGTTTTGGCCAAGCGGGCGAAGCGCCGCAAAATCGTGTTGGAGGCTCACCATTACCTCAACATGATCATCAAGCCGGGGACATATCCCGAGGACTATGGTTTTTGAGTATGGCATCATAGCGGCTCGGTAAATCACCACCACGAGGCAATACAATGAGTAACTTTGATCGGTTGGATGAGATTGCAATACAGGCCGCCAAAGGTGACCTGGGTGCTGTTGGCCCGCTCAGCACCGGTGAGCGCCTGTACGTCGGCCTGGCGTCAAACAATATCGATCTGTTGGAAAGAGACGGGTACACCATCGCGGAAGCGCTGGCCCGGCTCGGCGAAGAATGGACAGTCCAACTCATCGAACGCTGGCAGTACCGTGGCAATCCGAAGAACTTCGCGAGTAGCACATGAAGGAAGGACGATACGCACCGGATCCGGGGGAACGCGCCGGCGAGCGCGCATATTAGGAACTTGAAGGAGATGAATGATGGAAGCAGCGGAAGCAAAAAAACTGATGTCTGTGGCTGATCTGAAAGCGGCATACCCGGCGGTTTTCGGGAACGAGCCCAAGCCGCTCAAGATCGGAATTCTGGAAGACATCATGGCCCTTCATCGCGGTGAAGTATCAACCAGGACCGCGAGGAAGTTGCTGCACTTTCATACCCGTCGCCGAGATTATCTGGGGGCTGTCGCCGCCGGCGGTGATCGGTATGCCTTGGATGGAAGTCCGGCAGGAAAAATCACCGAGCGCGAAGCTTTGCTGGCAAAGGACATGTTGACCGGTAATCAGCCTGATGAGATGAGCACGGAGGCCGTCTTCAAGCAACATCGAGCGTTCGCTCTGTCCGCGTTCCAGCAAAGCGGTATGTCGGTCAGTGAGTTTGCTGCAGCTTCCGGGGTCGACCAAGCAAAGCTGATGCGTGACCTCGATATAGCGAGGGAAGAGCAGAAGCTGGCTGCATAAAGGAATTCGTAACTTGCATCGAAAGCACTATGGCAGATAGCAACCAGAAGGAAACGTTCTGGCGCACGTGGTTGAAAGCGTCAATGAACGTGAGGCAAACGCAGATGATCAACCAGCTTCTGGACGGCGGCGATGACCGGTTGACCAAACAGAAGTGGTCCAGAGCCACAAAATGTTCTGCTGAAACGGCGGCCCGAGATATCGGTGAACTCGTCGATAGAGGGGTGCTGATCCAAACCGATAAAGCCGGTCGCAGCCAGGAATTCAGGCTCGCACAGTAATCCCGCCACAGTCCGCAAAGCCCATAAAACCGGGCGACACTTCTACACTTCCTCACCATTTCGCACTCTATTGGCACTAAATGTGCCATTAGGGGGGATTTTACGAATAATTAACTCGACACAGTTGCATGGGGAAACATCTTGGGGGGATAATGACCGCTGTAGGAGGATTGGTATTCATCATTTAAAACAACAAAACAAAATTCGCTCTCTGATATGGAGGAAACATGTTGTTCAATAACTTGCAGCTCGGTAAAGAAAGTTTCAAAGAACTGATGATGTCCTGCGCACGTAGTGCGCTGAGCCAAGAAGATCTGGCGCGAATCGGTGAAGGCCCGATCCCGGATAGTTTTGTCCTGACCGAGAATCCGGAGTTGTCCAAGCAGCTGGTTGGCGCACAAGCGCGTTTGGTCCAGTTGAGGGCGATGAAAGGCCAAAACTTGGTTGAGTTGATGCGCGAGGAGTTCAGCTTTGAATCGAACACCATCTCTCTGCACAATGCCAAAATGCAGATGGGCAAAAAGGAAGCGGAGGAAATGATTGCTCAATTGCATTCGTGGACCCCTCCGACAGAAAGCCATTCCTTCCTCAAGACAAGCATGGAGGCCGAGTTGCAGTGCCGCATCAGCGAATTTTCGCTGCAACTGAATGTCCAGCAGGAAAATCTCAGCGGCAAGGAATATCTTTCAAGGAAGATCGCCGCACAAGAGATGTACGTCAAGCGGCTGGAAGCAAAGGTCGAGAACGAGAAGGCGCGCGTCAAAAGCATCAACATCTGGCTGAATGACCTGCGTCAAAGCCTGCAAGTCACGCAGGAAATGACAAAGAAGACAGCGGCTGCCTGAAAGGCATTGGTTCGAAACCTAGCCACCTGACCGGCGTCAGGTGGCTTTGGTTTCTGTGGAGCTATGAATCGTAAATTCCGATATTTCTGGTTGCAGTTGAAACTGCGCAACGGTGAGCACGAACAGGTGTTCATTCGCGTTGTTTTGGGAGCTTTGATCTGGCTATATGCCAAGCATTACGGCATTACCGGATACCCAATGCAGTTGATCAGCGCCGTTCAGGTGTATGCGTGGGGCCTGTTTGGATACACGCTCCTGGCAGAGAATTCTTCGCGGGCGCGGCAATGGTTCGCGATGGTCATGGACATCGGATTTGTGACTGTTGTCATGATGACGACAGCGGAAGTCGGAGCAGTGTATTACTGGGTATATCTGTGGGTGATCCTTGGGAATGGCATTCGCTACGGGAAATGGCCGTTGATTGGAGGATATCTCCTGAGCCTGATTGGCATTAGCGCCGTGTTCATTTCGAATGGGTTCTGGCATGAACACAAACAGATCATGCTGGGATTATTCCTGACCTTGTTTCTGGTGCCAATCTATGTCCTGAAGCTGGTCATTCAGCTTAACGAAGCGATCGACAAGGCAAATATCTCGGACAAGGCCAAGAGCTACCTGTTGGCCATCATGAACCATGAGCTGCGTACGCCGCTGAATGGAATTGTTGGGGCAAGCAGGTTGCTTGAAGAGACCAAACTCACAAAGGACCAGCAAAGCCTTGTGAATATCCTGAACAAGTCATCCAAGATCCTGCATAGCATCATCGACCACCTGCTCACGTTCACGAAGACCGAATCAGCGCTTGCGGAGTCGAAAGACAAGAGCGCAACTTTCAGCATGAATGTGGTGGTCCAGAATACGCTGGAGATTTTCAGGATACAGGCGAGAGAGAAGGGAGTATCGCTCTCGGTGTTTTACGAGAGCGATGTGCACGCAAACCTGATTGGGGACTCCACCTATCTGCAGCAGATACTGATCAACCTCATCGGGAACGCTGTCAAATTTACAAGCGCCGGCGGCAATGTGAGGCTGCATATTGGCACTGTGTTTGAAAACAACATGACGGCACGTATTCGCTTCTCGATTTCTGATACCGGTATCGGCATTTTGCCGGGCGAAAGAACGAATCTCTTTCACAAGTTTGCTCAGGCGAACGAAGGGATAGCAAGGAAGTACGGCGGGACAGGGCTGGGAATTACGATTGCGAAGGACCTGGTCAAAATCATGAACGGCGATATAGGGGTATACAGCATCCCGAATAAAGGGAGTACGTTCTGGTTTGAAGTTCCATTCATCAAGAAAGTAGGGTCCACAGAAGTGATAAAGCAGACATCAGGAGAAAAAAAGATGCTGGTGATAGCACTTGGTATTTCAGAAAATGAACAAGAAAAAATTTCCAATCTCATTTCAGGATGGGGTATGACCTTTGAGTACGAAGAATCGTTGCCTCTATTCTTCAGTACGTTCCAGTCGGCGGAAGGTGAGCAGGTCGCAGTTCTGTGCAAGCCAGGCAATGTCGGTATGGATCCGGAACATTTCGCCAAGCATGTCATGAGCGTGGCGGGCAACAAAGAAGTGGCACTGGTGCTAGTGGATATCGAGAAACGCTACACAGAATCACAAGCGCAGGGAATGGGCTATACAGCAGTTCTGCACGAACCAACTGACAAGACGATGCTGTTCAATGCGCTGAAGTTCAAGGCGGTCGGTACAGGTGAAGGCCCGGTAACTTTCATTCGGGATCAGTACATCCGCAAACGCATTCCCTACAACATACTGGTTGCTGACGACAACAGAGTGAACCGAATGATCACGTCCAAGATACTGGAGCGTGCAGGGTATCAAGTCGTTCTGGCAGAAGATGGGGACCAGGCACTCGACATTCTCGAATCGCATTCAATTGACCTGATGGTTCTCGACATGAAAATGCCGACAACGGATGGATTGGATGTCATGCGCATACACAGAGCTACATCACTGAACAATGGTCGTACGCCGGTCATCATCCTGACCGCGAATGCAACTCTGGACGCGCGCAATGAATGCCTGCAGGCAGGGGTGGATGCGTTCATGACGAAACCGGTGAATGCTGATCAGCTGCTGGAGACCATTGCAAGGATTCTTGAGAGCAGCAAGCCAAAGGGGCCTCCATCCGGAGAGGGCGCAAACAATCAATTCAGGCCAGAGGGCATGATCATCAACGAGAAGACGTTGGACAGCCTGAAGAAACTGGGGGATGGGCAGTTGGATTTCACCGAGGAAGTAGTGCTTGGTTTCATCGAAGAGATGAAGACGGTACTCGACCGCATGGACAGGGCGCTGGACAAGAAAGAAATGGAAAGCTTCCGCACGTTGGCTTACTCGATTCAGGGTGGTTCATCCAACGTTGGCGCAGATTCTCTTTTCATCATCAGCAACGATGTGACGCACATGGATCGCGCCAAGCTGGAATCGCTAGCCTTGAATATGCTGGACTCCCTCAAGGAATGCTTCAAGATGACCCAGGTTGAGATGCTCAAATACATCAGGAAGAACAGGGAGCTTCTTCAGACCAATCCACTACGCTAACCGGCCTCGCAAGAGGTTGGTGGGCAGCCGCAGCAACAAGTCCCTTCTCCACATCCAAACAGCCGTCAGAAGCGGCCTGCGTCCATAAATGGCACTATTAGTGCATAATTGGCACTAATGGTAATATATTGCCAATGAAGCAGCGCGGGAGGTAAGGATGTGTATTGAGATCATGATTTTCGAAGGCCCTGACAACGGGCATCTCGTCGACAAGACCAACGAACTGGAACTGTCTATCGGATTTCGACCGATAGACCGTCACGGCTCCCCGGTGGGGGCCGAGGAAACCTGTCTGTGCCCGGTCGATTTGGCGGCAACTGCAAGAATCGCAGGATATGAACTGATCCCCGGATGGGATTCCTGCGGCTGTGACTTTGTCATGAAGCCGATCGGCATGTCTTTGCGTGCGTTCACCGAGAGTTCTGAACTTCGTGCTTTGTGAAATGTAGGGCTTCCGTATCATGGGCATGGAAAGGGAAAAACCATGAACAAGGAACGAGAAGCTTGGCTCTATGCCGTTAAAAGACATGGCAACCAGCGCCGGAAATACACCGGCGAGCCATATACCAATCACACGGCGGAAGTCGCCGCCATCGTCAATTCGGTTCCACATACCTCATCAATGATCGTTGCTGCTTATCTGCATGACGTGGTGGAAGACAACACCGGGGCGACGTTCGACGAAATCAAGTTCTTCTTTGGCGAGGAAGTTGAAGGTCTGGTCCGGATGCTCACCAATGTCAGCCGTAAGGAAGATGGAAATCGGTTGGTACGCAAAACCATCGACCTGCAACACTTGGCACAGGCCAGCGCGCCGGCGCAGACAATCAAGCTCGGTGACATCATCAGCAATACGGTGGATATCGTCGAACACGACCGCGAATTCGCCAAGGTGTACCTGGTCGAAAAGTATCAGGCGCTGTTCGTTCTGCGACAGGGTGACAGAGGCCTGTGGAGATCTGCGCTTGCAATCGTCGCCAGCGGTTTGAAACAGATCGGCATCGATCCGAATAGCATCCAGACGCCAACATTTGAGCACCCTCACAAGTCATGACAACGAGCCTCATCAAAAGATACGGGACTGTCATCCCGGCAGACAGTGGCCCGGTAAAAACCGTGGAGCTTCCAGAGGACGTGGAAGCGCGTGTAGCCGTGCTGCAGAACATCGTCGGCGGCTATCTGCAGGCAGTGCCATTGCAAGGCGGCCGTCATATGGTCCTCGACGAAGAAGGCAAGCTGAAGCCGCACCTTATCAATCGCACGGCGACTGATATTGCACGCGACTCTCAATCGATTCCTGTGCGCGACTACATCGCCGGGATTGCCGTCATCGTGCCGTTCGGGACGCTGGAGTAGAGATTGAAAGAGAAATCGATAGTGCAGATGTATGCCACCAAGGCGCATGCGCAAGAGCTGATTTGCGGCGGAATGGATAGGGTAAATATCACGTTCGCGAGGCCGCACTGGGATTCATCCAGTCGCGGTCAAGCGATGTCTCCCATCTTTGCAGGCCTGCCAAAAGGATGGCAGTACCCAGCAGGTGCAGTACGAGCCAAATTCCTTGAAGGCCACGATCTGTACGACCAGATATGGAAGCGGGTTGCCGCATGTCACCAGTGCTCGCTTGAAGAGTGGGAGGAGGAAACAGCCAGCGTGCCATATCGGGAGTGGCTTCTGGAAATGGATGTGAGCATCACTGATCCAGTGGGTGACCTGACGCGCGATATCGTTTTCTACGTGACCAAGGGACCGGTTGAGAGCCATGCGCAGGGCGAGAACGTGGCCGCTATCTGGCTGAGTCCTCCAAAGTTTCAGAAAGCCCAGCGCGAAAACGAAAAAGGCCGAGAGCAGTGGGTCGAGTTCTGGGATGCACCAAAGGTCGGTGCCGGATATATCGGGCTGTTCGAGGTGCCGGAGCCGATTGCAAGAAGGGCGCAGAAGCTGCTTCAGGAGTCCGAGAAGTCGGGTCCGGGCGAATGGGTTGGAGAACTCACCGTCGGCGTCCATTTGGAAGGGATGCGGCTGGTGGAAGCAAGAAAGACATGTCGTCTTCAGCTCGTAGTCAACAATGCGAGGAGCGAAGATTGAATGCCAGAGAAATAGACGTTACCGGACACCATCAAGGCGAATGCACTGAAAGAAAAAATATTCACTGGAAAAGAGAGAGACCAATGACCAAGACGAATCACCTGTTCAAACTGTTTGCAGCACTGTTATTGATTGTCAGTCAGCCCAGCGCTGCCGTCACCACCACAACCCCATCTGGCCCCTACACCGTCTCGATCCAGGCCGGCACCGCATACACATCCGTTCCGAAGATGGACGGTAGCGGCGGGTACAACCACGCCTACGGGTTCCAGAACGTCAACGAGGGCATTGCCTCGGTCAAGGCGGCACTGATGGGGCTTCCCAACCCGTGCGGCACCGGTGGCGCTGTGCCATCGGGCGGTTTTTTCCTGGAGAAAAACGGCTACGCCACCAACGTCTACGTGGTCTGCAACCTGCCGGGCGGCGGGACTAGCAACGGCATCATGGGCGCCGTCTGGCCGGATTGTGGCAGCGGGACCTCGTACTACTATGACTTCCTGTCGAGTTCGAGCTACACCGCCTGCTCATCCTCGGGCATCAACCTGGTCAAATCGGCCGGGTTTACCTGCGATGCAGGACCTACATCTTCCACATGCTCCACCGGCAACCACATCAACATCGCCACCGGCAACGAATGGGTAGTCGAGCAGGACTACACCGGCGGTACCGGGGCCTATCCGCTCCAGTTCAGCCGCATCTACAACAATGGCTCATTGCTCAACGGTTCGACCGTCAGCACCGCGATGGGCGCGCAATGGATCAGCATTTTCAACCGCAGGCTGCAGATATCGACCAACACCAACTACCCGTTCGTCGGCGTCTTCAGGGAAGACGGCAAGGACTACACCTACGGGATTGTGAATGGCGTCTGGGGCAGCGACACCGACGTTACCGACAAGCTGGTGCAACTTCCGAACGGCGCCGGCTGGAACCTGACCAATGCTAGGGATGAGACCGAGCACTACGACACCGCCGGCAAGCTGATCAGCATCACCAACCGCGCGGGGTTCACGCAGACGCTGGGGTATGACACCGCTGGCCGCGTGAACAGCGTCACCGACCCCGCTGGGCGCCAGCTGACGTTCACCTACGATGCGGCCAACCGCCTCAGCACGATGACGGTGCCGGACACCGGCGTTTACACCTATGCCTACGATGCAGCCGGCAACCTGACCCAGGTCACCTACCCGGACACCACGTCCAAACAGTACGTCTACGGCGAAACGGCCTATGTCTCGTCCTCGCCTCTGAACGGCGTGCGCTACACGAACGCGCTGACCGGCATCATCGACGAGAACAGCGTGCGCTATGCCAGCTACTGGTATGACAACCGGGGCCGCGTTTACAAGGAAGAGCATGCACCGGCGCTGAACCTCGGTATCGATCGGAACACCATCACGTACAGCTACGACATGTGGAGTAATCCGCAGAACACCGTGGCCGACGCGCTGAACACCTCGCGCACCTACAGCTACACCATCGTCCAGGGCGTACCGCTGAGCACTGGGCAAACCCAGCCGGCCGGATCCGGCAGCGCGGCGGCGACCAGCGCGCAGACCTTTGATGCCAACGGGAACACCACGAGCCGCAAAGACTTCAACGGCAACAAGAGCTGCTACGCCTACGACCTGACCCGCAACCTGGAAACGGTCCGAGTCGAAGGCCTGGCACCGGGCAAGGCCTGCCCGAGCAACCTTGCCACCTACCAGCCGGTCACGACCACCGGCGCCGTCGAGCGCAAGATCACCACCCAGTGGCACGCGACGTACCGGCTGCCGACGCTGATCGCCGAGCCGCTGCGCATCTCCACCCTGACGTACGATTCCGCCACCGGCAACCTGCTGACCAGCACTGTTCAGCCGACCACCGACGCCACCGGCGGTGCCGGGGCGGGCGGGACAGCCAGCGGCACGCCGCGCACCACCACGAACACGTACTACGCCACCAGCGACGCGAGAACCGGCCAGCTGCATACCGTCGACGGCCCGCGCACCGATGTGACGGATGTCACGACCTTCGATTACGACACCACCACCGGCGACCTGACCTCGATCAGCAACGCGCTGAGCCAAACAACGACCATTGGTGGCTACGACGCCAACGGACGGCCGGGCACCATCACGGATCCGAACGGGTTGGCCACCAGTCTGTACTACGACGGGCGCGGGCGGCTGACCAGCACCACCACGGGCGGCGAGACCACCGGCTACACGTATGACGCCGTCGGCAACCTGACCAACGTGTCCCTGCCGGGCGGCGCCAGCTTCACTTACACCTACGACGACGCTCACCGGCTGACCCGGATCACGGATTACTCGGGTAATTACGTCAACTACACGCTGGACGCCGCTGGTAACCGCACGGCGGAACAAGTCCGCGATTCGGCGAACAACTTGGTCACGACGCACGGCCGCACCTTCGACGCGCTGAGCCGCCTGTATCAGGACATCGGCGCGGTGAACCAGACCTCCGTGTTCACCTATGACGCCAACGGCAACCTGCTGACGGCCAAGGATCCGCTGAACCGCCAGACGACGAACACCTACGACGCGCTGAACCGGCTGGCCACCAGCAAGGATGCGCTGAACGGCACCACGGCGCTGGGTTACGACCTGCAGGACCAACTGGTCAAAGTCACCGATCCGCGCAGCCTGGTCACGCAGTACACGTTGGATGGATTGGGCAACCAGAGCCAGCTGGTCAGCCCTGACACCGGTACGTCGACCAGAACGGTCGACGCGGCAGGCAACGTGCTCACCAGCACGGACGCCAAGGGCCAGGTCGGCACATTCACCTACGACGCGCTGAACCGGATCCTGACCGCGATCTACACCAAGTCGCCGGCTACGCCAATTTCGATCACCTACACCTACGACCAGGGCACGGACGGGATCGGCCACCTGACGGGCATTACTGAACCCTCGGGCACCACGGCGTATGGTTATGACCAGCACGGACGCCTGTCCAGCGAGGCTCGGACCGCGCACGGTCTGCAGTACACCACGTCCTACGGCTACGACAGCCAGGGCCGGCTGGCGAGCATCGTCTACCCGTCGGGCCGCCTGATCAGCTACTCGTTCGACAGCGTTGGTCGGGTCAGCCAGATCTCGACCACGCCGACAGGCGGCGGCACGGCGACGATTCTGGCCAGCAACATCCAGTACCAGCCGTTCGGCAGGGTCAAGGGATTCAGCTTTGGGGACGGCACCACGGCGCCGGTGCAAGGCTATGCACGCACCTTCGACACCGACGGCCGGATTGCCACCTACACGCTGAATGACAGTCTGAACACGGTCGGCTACGACACTGCCTCGCAGATCACCTCGATCACCAGCGCGCTGTACCCGCTGATTCCGGCCACGTACGGCTACGACAATGTCAGCCGGCTGACCAGCTACGTTCAGAACAACACGTCGCACAGCTATGGCTACGATGCCGACGGCAACCGGACCACGCAGACGCTGGGCACCAGCACCACAACGTACAACATTGCCTCGGGCAGCAACCGGCTGACGGGCATCGTGCACGGCGGCACCACGGCGGTGAGCCAGGATGCCAACGGGGCGGTTGTCAACGACTTCGACCGGCAGTACACCTATGACCTGCGCGGCCGGCTCATCCAGACCACGACGACGCTGGGCAATGTCAATTTCGAGGTAAACGCGCTGGGCCTGCGCGTGCGGAAGCAGGCTGCCTATGCCGGCGGCGCGGACACGATGTTCTTCTACGACCAGGGCGGCCACCTGATCGGCGAGGTGCCGACGGGCGGGGCGACGTTCTCGAAGGAATATGTGTACCTCGGGGATGTGCCACTCGCTGTCACCGGCGGTACCGGGTTCAATTACGTGCACACCGATCACCTCGGGACGCCGCGAGTCATCACCAATACCGGCGGGCAAATCGTTTGGCAGTGGGACAACCTGGACCCGTTTGGGAACAACGCGCCGAACGAGAATCCGTCAGGTCTGGGCGTCTATCACTTCGACATTGGGTTCGCCGGTCAGTATAGAGATCGCGAGACCGGCATCGTTTACAACATCAACCGCAATCTAAATACGGCGACGGGCCGGTACAACGAAAGCGATTTGATCGGACTGGCGGGTGGCATCAATACCTACACCTATGTCAACGGCAATCCGCTTAGTTGGAAGGATTCGACAGGGCTCTTTGGTGAAGGACTAATTCCAAAAGGAATCCAGTATATTGGGAAAAAACTTCCCCGAAATTGGCGTTTAGCTTGTGATGTACATCCAAAGACAGGTATCCCGTTTAAATCAACTGGCTTCCCGGATTTTTCTGGTGTATCAAAAGCAACTGTCAAAATCAAACAAACCGGCATCCGATCAGTCGATGATGCAGCCGCAAACAAAAAAATGGGGTTGAGTGAAACGCCACAGGGATTCACATGGCATCATGTTGAAGATGGAAGCACAATGGAATTGGTTCCAACTGTGGTGCACAGTGCAACCGGTCATTCTGGAGGGGTAGCGGTGGTTCGTACAACAGTAGGAATTGCAGGGGCCACTGCAGTTGGGAATGCAGAAGCGAATACTGGAAGCATGTCTACAACTTTAATTATTTTGGAATTTATTGTTGATATTCTGGTTTCTCCAGGAATAGCGGAATAAGAAGAGAGGCACAAAGAAATGACAGATCAACTCGCACTTTATCTTCCAGCCGACTTGCCAGACTTGAATTGGCTAATGAGTTATCCAGAAGTAACTGATGTTCATGTAACGGAGAGAGATGGTGTCTCGCCAAAACAATACATGCTGAAGTTTCTCAGCATGCAATTGGTGATGAATATCATGCCTGCAAATCAGGTTTATGAACACCTGGCGGGATTTTCTAACTATGTCACGTCGCTACAATTAGACGGAAAGTCTGATTCAACTTCGCTAGTGCTAGAACGGATTGCGAAGACGAAAACAGTGATAGGTTGTGTAATAGACCCAGGGTTGGATGCGAATGGTTTTATGGGTGGATTGTTGACCGCCATCATAACGAAGTATCAGGGCCTGATGTTTGCACGCGATTGTGTTTTTGGTTCAGACGGCACACCGCTTATTCAAGGATAGTGAGTGGTGTGATTGCGGATGTACCTTGGGAAAAACAGGATTTATGAGGGTAAGAACTATGCAATCTGCTATTGTTGAATTAAGCAAGATGGGTTTGTTACCAAGCTCCACAGATCCAGATACTGAAACAATCGAGAAATTCCAAACATTATTGGAGGCAGTACAGCAACCGGTTTCAGATGAGGAAGCATGCATACTTGTCAAACTTTTTGGTCCTGATGAGTGTTTTGGACTTGCATGGTCTCTCATTCACCTGATTGAGACTGCTCCTAGTTGGCCAAAGTTAGCGTGTTTATCCGGTTTGGAAAATGAATGGATCAATAAATTAAGAGAGAGGGTAACGCACTAATTAAGTGAGCCTCACAATGAGCGGCAAGATCATTCTTAATGCAGGGTCAAAGCTTCAAGCGAATGCCAATACAAAGGCAGAATTTGATCGCGATACAACAGACGATCATGTGAGGTTCGTATTGGAGAAAATCGCACAGGCTAAATCATCGACCACAGAGCGGGTTTGTTATGTTGTTGGGATGGGCGCTCAACCTAAGTCGGTATATCAGTCCATTCAAACTATGGAAGGTGTCGAGCTTGTGTTCTTTCGAAGTGTTCTTCCGTGGTATGCGAAGTGGCTTAGTTATGTAGTTGGGAGCTATGAAGGAGTAATTAAAGTAAACGACTGGTCGTTGCTGCCGCAAATATTCACAACGCTGATGGATCGGTCAATGGTCGGCGTTTACATATTTTCCACTACCTTCGAAAGCGAATTCGTTGACCATGCGTTAATTAAGGGACCTCACCGTCATTATGATTTTGGTGTTAAGAAAGATAGTTCATACAGCTACTACATTGTGGATGCAGACAACAACGAGTCATCAACAGGGATCATTGAAATAGTCTCTTACGGAACTAAAACGCCGTCTGGCCTTGTTCCTGTGTAGTCGGAAAGTTACATAAACATTTCATTAGACCAACATGCAGAAGAAGCGGTCAATATTGCATTTCTGGTGGGTATCCGTTGTATGGTCGATCGGAGCTGGAGTGTTTATTTTCGTTGGGATCACGTTTCTGTTTCCAGAAGCAACAGTAATTCAGAAGCTGATTAGAGCATCTGTTCTATCAATTGTGGGACTTGGTATCAGTTCCATATTGGCAGTGATATTTTTGTTTGCGGAACGACAGGAGAAGGGACAGTCAATGAAGAAATTAAGTGAACCTCACAATGAGCGGCAAGATCATTCTTAATGCAGGGAACTATTATCCGAATAACCAAATTTCCATATCAACGCCAATGAAATTGCATGAGCAAATTGAAGGTATTTCCACAAACAAGGATTTGGCGGATTTTATTGAGAAGTTGCGCGCCGATTTGTTGACCAATCCTAATGATTGGGAAAATCCAACTTTAGAGCGATTTCTTGAAGCTATGGAAGAATGGGTACGTTCAATGGAGCATTTCTATAAAAATACTGGTAGAGAAATGCCTCCTCAGCCAAATTGGAAGATGGTGGCTGATATGTTGTATGCGGCAAAGATATATGAATAGCAGTTGCTTGTAATTGGCATCCGAAGAACAGATGCGACCCTATGCGATGGAAAGCATATAGCTGCACTCGAATTAACCCATATAGTTGCAATGCATTTGTAAGGGGGGATGAAGATGGCAAGCAGCGACCTGCATGATCACCTGACTGGGCTTAGTGCAACGTGGCTACGGCGCCAGGGCTTTCCAATCGTGGCCACGGAGATCAATGCGGCCGGTTGCCGTGAGCAAGCCGACGCGATCGGCTTCAGGTCCAGCTGCTCGGCGATCATTGAGGCAAAGGTGAGCCGCGCAGACTTCATGGCTGACCAGCGCAAGCCTGAAAGAACAGTTGGGGGCTTGGGGATCTACCGCTTCTACTTGTGTCCAGAAGGGGTGATCGAGATCGGCGATTTGCCGCCAAGATGGGGTCTGCTGTACGCTGACGGCCCTCGCGTGCGGGAAATCGTTCGTCCAAAGGGAAACATCTGGCCAGGGCTGGATTACTCCCTGCAGGGCTGGACGGAATTCCAGCACAAGCCGGACGATAAGGCGGAGCGCCGCGTTCTGTTTTCGATCGCCAGACGGCTGGCGGGCGGGCAAGAAATACAAATAAGGAAGACTGCATGAACCAACAAACCGTTTTTCAGCTGAAACCATTGATCGTCAACGGACAGGAAGTCACAGCAAGCATCCCGCATAGCGAGTCAGCCAGCAGATATTTCGCCTGCATCGCCACCAGGGAGATGTTCGAACAGGATCCGCCGGCGCCGGAGGATATCGGGGAAGGGACTCCGCAGACGTTGTTCAATCAAGTAGCCGAGATGCTTCAACGCCAGTACCTGGTTGGGGGCGCTGATGAAAAGACGCTGATCTTCAGCAAGGTCGAGCAGTACCTTGCCTCGAATCCGGACGAGACAATCTCGAAGATGTTGAGCTATGCCAAGGACCATCCGCCGGAACTGGTGTTCGACGAAGGAATGCTGCCGTCCGCCGGCAGTAACACACGAAAGAAGGTCGTCGACAAGGCCGCCGAGAAGAAGAAAAAGAAGGCTGCTCAGCAATCTCGGGCTCGCAACAGAAGGAAGTGATGAATCTGCCTGAATACCAGCGCCTCCGCGCGCTCATTATTGACCTCGGATATGAACACGATATCGAGTGGGCGCAGAACGTTGGCCAGCCGGAAACAGCCAATCAGTTCGTCATTGAGTACATCTACGTGGTATGCAACTCGGGCATGAAATGGAAGGTGGCCAGATCTATTTTTGAGAAGGTCATGGCGGCGCTGCAGCGCAACGAGCATCCCTCTACCGTTTTCGGACATCAGGGCAAGTGTGGAGCCATCTGGACCGTTTGGAACGATCGGCACCAGTGGTTTGACAGCTACCTGAAGATCACTACGGACGCAGCGCGCGTTGAGTTCCTACAGACCATGCCGTGGATAGGCGAGATTACCAAATGGCACTTGGCCAAGAACTTCGGGCTGGACGTGGTCAAACCAGACCGGCACCTGGTCAGAATCGGGAGGATATTCAACCAGACGCCGGACCATCTTTGCCGGGTCTTGGCCGAGTCCAGCGGTGACCGCATCGGTACGGTGGATTACGTTCTCTGGCGCGCGGCCAGCATCGGACTGATCGGTCCAAGCAAGGCATCGGCGGTGCCAGAACCGAAATAAGCCGCGCTCGCGGCATCCTGCAGCACACTCCAGAACGCCCCAACAAACTCTGCGCCGAGTAGTGCAGAAAACCCTTCTTTTTTGACGCGGAAATTCAAAAAAATGGTGCGACCATATCGTGCGCATTTCTACGCAAAGGACACCCATGAGAGCAATTCGAGTTATAGCACTGGGGCTGGTGATCGCGGCCTACTTGATGCACGTATATGCCATCGATTTCTATAAATGGCAGATGAATGAATCGGCGCCATTTCTCTTCTTGGCGGCGATAAATGCGATCAGCCCGTCGATGTTGGCAGTCGGCGGGATGGATGCCATTTTCCCGGCGGCGTACATCCTCGCATGCACCGGTGCAGGATTGTTTCTGAGCTCAACCGGCTATACGGTGATCGATCTTGCCCTGGGAAGGCTGCAGTCTCTGCCCGCATTGCGAAAGAAGAGGTCGGTCAAAGTTATTGCGCAGGAGACTGGAAATGGTTGAATCGGCCTTCGAACATTTGCACTGGAAAAAGGACTTGGAGCTAGGCATCGACGCGATCGACAGCCAGCACAAGAAGATCGTGGATTACATCAACGAACTGGTTGACGCGGCGAATGTGGGCAACGCAGAACTGGTCGACGGGGTGGCGGTGAAACTGCTCGAATACATCCCGACTCATTTTGCGTTCGAGGAGAAGCTACAAAGGTTGGCCGCCTTCCACGACATCCATGCGCACCAGACAGTGCACCAGATATTCATCCACCGGCTGCAGATATATGAACGCCGGGTAAACCGGGGCGAAGATATCTCCGAGGGGTTGGTCAAGATGCTGAAATCCTGGTTCGTTAAGCACATCCAGGAAGAAGACAGGATATACGTCCGGTCGATGATGAAGGCCCTCAAGAACCAAAAAATTCAGGCCGCTGTACAGGCTTGATCATACTCAAGGCAGGATAGCGTCCCGCACCATCATTTGAACCGTGAACGGGGGCTTATGGACAGAAGTAATGGGTTCGAAGATAATCGCAAAACGCCTGCCGCCTCGGGCGCGAAAGACACAGGGCATTCAAACCGGCCTACGGCCGCATGTGGCAATACTGCTGCGTGTACATTCAGACATCATCGTTAAACGCGAGTCGCGTTCTCATGCGCTCTCTTATGCAGAGAGTTCGTATCGGAATATCGGATTCTGTCGCCCTCGTGGTGATTAGATCGCAATCGCCTTCGTGCATTGCAGTTCCAACTTGGCATGTTCACAACATGTCTTACATCAACCCCGCCGGGGCATCTAGCCCCCTGGGCATGGTGCGTCTCCGGTATTCAGAAGGAGAACATCATGCCATTGGCAGACTGGAAAGCATTTATCCGTTGGCTCGAAGAAGCGAAGGACGAGGAGTTGATTCGCAGACGCGATGAGACGATCAGCGCGATAGAGACCGGGAAACTCAAGAGCCAGGACACGATCCGCAAGGCGCGGTTCTTGGTCAAATATCTCGACGAGGAGATTCTTTCTCGCTTGAAATAACTTTCAATCCGAGGGAATTGCAACGGTCAAGAATGCCCAAAAGGCGTCCTGACTCGTTGCGATCCCCCTCCATTATTGCAAGAAGGGCTTTGGCCTCCAATGGAGATTCATGGCGGCCGTTCCGGAGCTGTTTTTCCATCAGCTCGAAGATCTCGCCACGAGACAACCTGTCCCTGAAAGTCACATCAACAAGCTGTTCAAACTCATCTTGCGTGAAGGTTTCAGGAGCCGACATGAGGCGCTGGAACGTCTTTTCCAGTTCGTCTTTGCCGCCATCAATAAGTTGAAGGTCGCTCATGGACGAAGTATAGCACCCGTCGATTTCCATCCAAGCAAAGACTTCTTTCGGATGTACTGCATGGCCGAGACAACAACAAACTTCAATAACCGTTTCTCAACGTTTGAATTCTGCGGGTTCAAACGTTGCTGAATGGTTGTTTGGTGAATTGTCGAAGTGGCAAGTGCGTTGCAATGAAAGGAGAAAGTAGTCATGGTGTTTGCATTATTGAAGAGCGTTGCGGGAAGAGGGAGTGATGATCTGTGCAATGAAGTGGGTAAAGAAATTGATATGTTCAACGCCATTCGAGCGCATATCGACTGGAAGTTAAGGCTTCACAATTACATGGATGGTCAGCAGCAAACGATGCTGGATCACGAGCACATATGCAAGGATGATCTATGCGAGCTGGGAAAGTGGCTGCACGGAAATGGGAAGCAGCGTTTCGGGCAGTTGCCTTTGTTTCAGGAACTGATCATCGAACACGCAAAGTTTCATCGCAATGCGGCGCGGGTTGTTGAGGCCATCCATGATGGGGACAAAGAGCATGCGAAAGTGATCATGCGGGGCGAATATGCGCAGCAATCCAAGAAAACGGTCGCATACTTGATGGAGCTGAATGCCAAGCTCAATGACGGCTCACTCATGTGAGTGTTGGCTATGAATGGACATGAGTTTGCAAGTCGGTGATAATGGTCACTCGACGCCTGCCGCCTCGGGCATAAAAGACACAGGGCATTCCAACCAGGCCGTCCTCGGCCAACAGCTTCACCAGCAAACTTCATCCGTCCACCGGTCCAGAGCCTGGTAGTGCATGCGCTTGTCGAGCGCATACGCGACCGCGTTCTGTCATCGGTTTTTCGGCGTCCGCTGAAAGACGGTGCAGGCCGATACCTGCAGTTCGAACTAGCTCATCCCGCGAGGGCTGGGCATCCTCGTAGAGAGAAAACCATGAAGAAAATATTAACGGCTGTACTGATCGGCCCTGCGCTCAATTGGGCAGTGGCAAAGTGCGAAGAGGGAATTCTTGCCCAATATTACGATGATGAAGGCAACCCAGTCTATTTTGATGAAGCGCCTGATGGGCATCGTCAATGGGAACCTTCCACTAGTTTGGTGCAAGGCATTCAAATCATCGAACGTGAAAAGATCAGTGTCATTCAGCAAGGTGCCGCAGGACTAATCGACACTGAGTTGGATGATGTAATCGCGATCAGCAAGAGCAACAAGTGGGCATACGGCCCTACCTTGTTAATCGCCGGCATGCGCTGTCACGTCAAATCCATACTCGGTGATGAGATCGAGGTGCCAGAAAAGTTGGTCGGCGACATGCTGATCAACCAGATTCCAAAACAATCTGAATATGAGGTCAACGGCTGTGTGGAGGTGAAGCATGGCTGAACCGACCAAAACAGAAAACGAGAACTGCCTTGCCGGAATGAAGTGTCCGAAATGTGGCAGTCTTGGACCGTTCGGTATCGCCATCACACGCGTCGTCGACGTTCATGATGACGGAACAAACGAGGACGGCGGAGACAGTGAGTGGAATGATGACTCTTCATGCACCTGCCGGGGCTGCAACTACTCTGGCACTGTCCAGGACTTCAAGGAAGGCGTGCTGACCGAGGAAGAACTGGTGTCCATTGGTTATCAGTTCAACGATGACCCGGACACGGCAGGGCACACCTACTTCATGTCGCCGCTTGGTGAAGGCTCTGAGTCGTATTACCACAAGGCCGATGCTATTCGCGCAGCTGCGGCAGACGCCAAGGCGACGCATGTGCTGAGTCGTTGTGACAACTGCGGCAAGCTGCATACCGAGGAAGGTCTCGATTATGCGGCGGACCAGAACGAACGTACCGAGCCCGGCGGGATCATTCCATCCGGTCAGTGCGTGTCGTGTGGTTCGCTTTGCTACCCAATCGAGTAGCCGTCAACTATGGGAGCCCATCACCGCAAGGTGGTGGGTTTTCTTCCAACCGTTTTGCGATGCCTGAAACCTGATTCAGACATGGCCAAATGGCCAACAGATTTTCAGCCACCGGCTGAAGAGCGTAGCCAAGCGTAATTGGCATTTCAAACTGGGCGCAGAAGTTTGCGTCAACATCAACGACGGCGGCATTCCGAAAGGGGTGTGCCGTTACACTCAAGGAGAGAACTATGGCCGCTACAGTAACCTGTGGCAAATTGGCAGCCGCTTTCATGCGCGGTGATGGGACAGTGATCTATGCATTGTTCGAAAGCACGTTCGAACGCAACGTATTTCCACGCATCCCGCATTGGAGTTGCATCGCAATTGGCGGGTATGCGGATGTGATGTTGCAGGTGTTCAGGCATGCCACCAGCTGCGAAGGCGGTATGCTGAAAAGTGCAAACAACCGCGACCTTAAACCGGAGAACTACATCGCTGGTTGGCAAAGGGAGCTCGCGGAACCGGTGCTGCTGGACGATTTCAACATCGTTCTGGAAGTGGGGCATTGGAGACTGCCGATCGATGCTGAAAAGCTGGACGAAACAGTTTCTGCTTTGCGACAAGTCGGCCGGGATGAGTTGGCTGAGGCCGTCATCGCGAACAGCAAGCCAGTCATCTCGCTGTATGGCGATGTGGATGTGGTTCTGGCGCTCTATGGCGTGGGGAAGGTGCTTCCACCTTGGAGTGTGCTGAAGCATGCACATGCCAAGACATTGCGTCGTCCGGAGCTGGGAATGGTTGGACGTACTGATGATATCAATTCGCAGAAGGTTGGCGTGTTGGCATTAAAAGGCGGCGTCACCACCCAGTTCATCGTTCAAGTAGACGGAGGTGCATGGCAGTCCTGGGAGGCAGATTATTCCGCTCTCGGGAAATACATGATGCAAGTGGTCTATCCGTGCGAGATGAAGAAAACGGGCAGCCACAAGCGCATGATCGCCGACTTTCGAAGCATCTGCGAAAACGCCTTTGAAGTCCACGAAGATACCCGGCTCAAGCTTTTCCGCAACACGAAGGAAGCGAGCCAGTGGAACAATGAGACTTTCGACAAGTTGATCGCCAAACTTGGCGGCATGGCCGGGGCGGTCGAGTACCAGTGCACGATTGCCGATCTGAAGGCTGTGGAGCATGGCCTGACCGAGCTGCAATGGCTCAACAAGTCACAAGTGGTCTGGGAGATTCCTCCCCAGTCAGCAACTTGGATGGCAAGCCAGATGAGCTTGCTACCCCAAGCTGCGTGATGAACTGCTAAAGCCGCCTATCCCCTAGAACTTCGGGGGGTGGGCGGCTTTTTCTTGCGGGGTCGAATTGACGCTTACTGCTTGCAGGGTATAATTGCCGGGCCTGCCGCCTCGGGCGTTAAAGACTTAGGGCATCCCCAACCAGGCTGCTTCACCAGCCACCAGCTTCCCAAGCAAACTTCATCCGTCCACCGGTCCTGAGCCAGGTAGTGCATGCGCTTGTCGAGCGCATCCGCGACCTAGTTCGGTCTTCGGTTCTTTCAGCCATGCGCTGAAGAGGCCGCAGTGCATTCTGCATTTCAAACTTTCAGCCCTATGAGGGGAAGCAGTCCCTCACGGGGCGTGCTTTCTCCTTGGGGTAACTTCAAGGAGAAAACATGAATCGCGAACAATACATGGAGTACCTGTGCTCCAGAATCTTCGAAAGCAACGGTTTCGGCAGCGTCGCTGCCCTGATCGAAGCAATCGAAAAAGCAAATGCCATCCCCGCAGAATCCCAATGGCGTCCCCGCAAGGACGCGTTCAACAAGATCAGCGAAATGGCCCCCATGATCGATGACGGCTACTGCCTCGAATACGAGAATGTGCCTGCATTCATCAAGGCTGAAACGGATGCTTTCATGTCCGTCTTGGGTGAAAAGATTGGCCCGGTGAGCGTGCCAGTGAAGTACTGGGATGCTTATCACGACGACGGCACGGTGAATACTCACCAGTTCGACATCGAAGATCAGCGGAAAACCAACGGGCAGGCCTACATCACTGTGGGAGCGCTCGAAGGGGATATCGATGACATGCTGTCGGTCACGATGGAGGTGAACAGAAATCCGCTGGGCCTAAGCGATGAATACGTCCCGGCAGCCCACATTCATTTCAACAACAGCAATCTTGCCTTTACGGTGTTCAAGATCGGCAACAAGATTCTCATGCGTCCTGAAACGGACGTTGCGATTCTTCCGATTACGAAAACCATCAAAGGGATACAAGAACGCGTCTTCTGGATCGAGTAATCGAGACTTGGATGCACAACACGGAACCCGCCATCGAAAGATGGTGGGTTTTCTATTCCCCGTTTTGCAATGCCTGGAACCCAATTCAGACATGGCCAAATGGCCAACAGTATTTCAGCCTCGGCTGGAAGACGTAGCCAAGCGTAATTGGCATCTCAAACTAAGGATGTCGCCGAAAGGTGATCCATCCTCTTTTCTATAGAAAGGAAGAACCATGAACCAATCCCAAGCCCAGTCGACGGGGCAAGGTAAACAGATCCCACTTTTTGTGGTGGTGGGAGGCACAGATGCTGAGCAAATCGGGAAAGAAACTACTCCCCCGAAGAGCCTCAACGATCTGTGGCAAGAAATGCAGCAACAGAATATGTCCATCGGTGAGCAGTTTGATGTCCTGTGGGCAAAGGCTTGTGCGGCATTCGATGCTAGCGCTGCCGCAATAGATGAACTGCGCGAGTTTGAGCAGTGCATCATGCCGGCCGGCGAGTCATATCAGTACGCCATCAAGCTGGTGGACGGTCATGACTTGGGCAAAATCAAAACGAAGCTTAACCACGACATGGTTTATCGTCTGGTGCTGCGCGCGTCAAACATGTTCTCTCCAAACGGCGGACGCTTGTCGATCGATTCCTCCGAAATTCAGGAGAAATTCGAATACGACAAGGAACAGCCCAACCAGTACAGCTTTAAGGCCATCTGGGATTATCTGGAGGAGACCTACGGCGGACAGGCGGGCGAAGACGAGACTTGGCGTCAGGTTGCATCGTCCCTGATCGACGAGTTCGGTATGCGCCGAAACGAGGAGGTTGTCCGTAAGGGCAGTCGAACTATCCTCTCGAAACGCGTCTATCTCGACGATTTTTACAAGAAGAATTATGGTCGCAACACGCTTCACTATGGCTGCAAAGAAAGCGTGTTGAATGCGATCATGACGTTGAAGTCGTTTGCGACGTGGCATCAGAACATCGCGCTTGCTCATGACTTGCAACAGCTTCATGGTAAGTTCTGGCTCGGAACGGCTCAGGACAAAGGATCGCTCGAAAACTTCGAAAGCCGTGCACAACACAAGTGTGGCGATGACCAGGAAATCATCATCGTCCTGTACACCAACAAGGTCGAGTTCAAGCTCAGTGACGCATGCGCCGCTCAGCTGCAACTCTTCCTGGGAACATACGGGAACCTCAACAGGAGCTAAATCATGGGATGGTATGACCCTCTGCGGTCCGTCTCGTCCCGTGGAAGCCAAGCCGAAAGGCCGGGCTCCTTGGCGGGACTTGCGGAAGCGCGACGAAAGCATCTCGGGCAATTCTTCACGCCGGATGCTGTAGCACGTTTCATGTGGCAGCTTGCCAAGCCAGCAATGGACGCAGCTCTGCTGAAACGAAGCTACAAGGCAATCTCTGTTCTGGACAATTCGGTCGGGACGGGGCGGTTGCTGCAATATGCTGAGCCGGAAGTTCATCTCATTCACGGGGTGGACGTGGACGGCGAGGCCTTGTCTGTACTGGGCAAGGTCGCGCAAGAAGCCGGCTTCAACTGTGAATTCGCGACCTGCGGGATGGAATCGGCACGGCCTTACGGCTTCGATGTCGGCATCATCAATCCGCCGTTCTCGGTTCATCTGGAATCACCGTTGTTGGACGCCAGCTTTCCCTGCACCTGTTACGGGAAGTTCGGCCCCAATACCTCCGCTGTCAGCCATGCTTACGCATTGGCCCAGGCGGTGGACGCATGCCAGCTCGTGGTAGCACTCCTCCCGTCGACGTTTGCCGAAGAGGTGTACGCCAATCCGGGCTTGTATGTGACGGAAGATGGCGCAAATCGCATGCGCGCCATCATTGAGCTGCCGCCTAAGTTATTCCGAGAGGAAAACACGGATGTGGCGGTTTCACTGCTGGTGTTCGGGCATGGAAAGGGTGTGCGACGCATCAAGGTCGCCAGTCTGGATGATGTCCCTGCCTTGCCTGTAGCGCTGTATGGCGATGGAAAGCACGCCAAGCTGTCGGTTCGCGGGATCGAGGATGATGGCCCAGCCATCACCCGTCCAGTTACCGGCGACAACACCGTGCGTGTATCTCATGCCGGCCGCAAAATCGGCTTGAAGTTCAAGTGCGGGCTGACTGAAGCGAAAGTGCTGAATGCCATCATGGTTCAGCGTGTAGCGGAAAACGGTCCAACGGAAATGCGTCGCCCCAAGGGCGTTGTGTACTCCGGTCAAGGCGTGTTGGATATCGAGGTGCATCTTGCTCAGGGCGACCCGCAAGAGTCGTTCAAAAGCTTCCTCAGCACGATCGAGGGAGCTGGAGGCAAGCCCGTAGTCGATATTGGCTTGTTGCACTTCCTGCGTAAACGTCAGCGTCAGACACAACGTCAAGCCAAACCTCTGCGTCACACTGTATGGGTGCCGGAGGGGGTTGCAGGCAATGACGAAGTGGTAACCGGGCGGGCACGCAAGATGTTGATCGCGGACCCGAAGGTTTGGGGTTCGCCGGTCATTCAGCCCGGCCAGGAACTGACATTCACTCGCGCAGGCGAAAACTACAGCTTCGAGCTGGCAGGACGGCAATTCGGGATAACACCCGAGGATCTGTACGTTCAGTTCGAGGTGCAGGTCGGTGCCATGCAATCTGGCTGGCATGTCGTTCACGAGGGGCTGCAGGTCGCGTTTCCGGACATGGCAGAGCAACTCACCAAGCGCGCCCGCGCGCTGGGGATCGACAAGTGGCTGAATTGGGGCTTTCAGTTCGATGACATGATCGAGCTGTGCATGAAACCATACGGCTCAATCGCCGCGTGGGACATGGGCCTCGGCAAGGCACGGTTGGGCTCTGCCCTCATCACGCTGGTCGGCTGCAAGCACGGGCTGATTGTGACGGAGGCAGGACTGATCGACGAGATGGTAATCGAGATGAAGGGGCTGCCGTTTGCCCAGGATGAGTGGCAGGTCATCACTTCGCCCGCTCAGCTGCGAAATTTGCGGCGTATCAACATCATCTCGTATGAGCGGTTGCGCATGCCGATCTGTCAGGCGCACCGCAAGGAAACGTACGCAAAACGCCTGCGGCACCGCTGTGGGGTATTGGTTGCGGATGAAGGGGATGTTCTTGCAAACCCGACATCGGATCAAAGTAGGGCGCTGTGGCAGTTGAGTCCAAAACGTCGATTCATTCTGACGGGGACCCCAATTGCCAACTACCCGCGTGATGTACTTCCCCTCATTGCCTTCGCCAATGGCGACGGTACGGCAGCACAACCGTGGGGATGGCGTCGCGGCTACCTTGAACAGAACTGGCGTAACAGCATGTCGTTTGCCAGGCGCGGTATCGATGAGTTCGTGGAGAAGTTCGTTACCTTTGAGTGGGTGACCCGCGAGTTCGAAGATACGCTGGTCGAGGGCGCTAAGCGCGAGATTCCACGGATTGCCAATTTGGAGTTGTTCCGGCAGTTGGTGGCGCCTTGCATCAAGCGTCGAATTCTGGAAGAGCCGGAAGTCGCGGCTCATATCAAGATCCCGAAACACTCCGAGAGCATCGTGGAGGTAGATTGGGATCCGGCGCATTTATCGTTCTACCTCAAGGTGGCCGAGGAGTTCGCCAACTGGTATGCCCAGTCCCGCAAAGATCGTTCGATGCGGAACAACCTGATCGTGTTGCTTGCGCGCATCCGTGCCGTAAGTTTCGCGTCGGACTACCCGCAGCATGGGGTGGAGGGCTTCGGAGGTTTCCATCAGCTAACCAGCAAACAGCGCTGGGTCATCGAAGAGGTGAAACGGCTGACTGCTGAAGGCAAGAAGACCATCGTGTACGCAGAGAATCCTGGTCAGTTGGATATGATCGGGAGACACCTGAATGATGCTGGAATCGATAACGTGGTTTTCCACGGTAAGAAACCCATTAAACAGCGCACGCGTGAGCTGAATGAAGAGTTCCGTTACGGGCCGAATCCAAACTTGCTTGCGTCTCATGGCGTAACGCAGAAGGGGCTTAACCTGTGGCAGGCGAGCGAAATCATCGGCATCTCGCGCTCATGGTCGGCAACGACCGAGAGTCAGGCAATCAAGCGCGCTCTTCGTCCTCAACAGACGAAGAATGTGCGGGTGCGCTGGGTGCATCTGCGTGGGGGCATCGATGAATATAAGGCCCAGCTTGTGCGATTTAAGAAAAACTGCGCGCAAGCGGGGCTGGACTGGGGGACACCTGAGTCTAGCGATGTCGAGTTCCTGCATTTGACCACGGTGATCGGCAGGTTCTGTGATGAACTGTCCGCGTTGCGGAATATACCACGACAAGAACTGCGCAAATCTCTTGAACTGGAGGCGGCCTATGGCTGAAAACAAGGTACCAGAAGTAACGGTAAGACTGGGTGAGACAGATGCATCGTTTCACCGATCTGGGCAAAGCATGCCAACAGTAGCCAAGGTGCTCGGGGTGACCCGAGATGCCGCAGGCGAGGTGCAGCATGTCGTGCTGGATCGCATCGTCCATCGTCCCGGTGAAGGAAACTTCATCGGATGGCGTGTGCATGGTGCAGTCGTGACCGAAATGACGCGAAACTAGCGTCAACTCAAAAGCCTCGGAGAAATCCGAGGCTTTTTTCTTGCCTGGCTGAATTGACGCGCACGGCCAGAAAGTTATAATTGCCGTGCCCGCCGCTGAGGGCTTAAAAGACTCACAGCACTTCAAATAGCCGCTTTTCAGCGGGATCTGCAAAACACCTTCATCCAGAAGCCGAGCACGATAGTGCATGCGCTCATCGAGCGCATCCGCGACCGCGTTCGGCCATCGATTTTTCAGCTTCGAGCTGAAGAAGCTGCAGTGCATACTGCATATCAAGCACGGCGCAATTCATCGCGTCATTCACAACATCGCAATCGGTCTGAAATGACAGGTGGCGACCAAACTTAAAGGAAAGACAATGATCGAGCCTTATCACACGGGTGGGGGATGTATGTCCTATCGCGTGACAGAGCCGGATGCCAAGGGGTTTTACTCGCTGATCACCGAAGGTGATTCGCAGGCGATCCCTGAGAACCCGGAAACAGACACGATGCTGATTGGTGCATATCACGAGGACGAAACAGACCCCCTGAAGCTGGTAACAGTGGAAGGGCGCGCGGGACTTCTGGAGTGGTATGTCGAGAACGTTGGTTACAGCCCTGATGAGGACATCCAAGGGGAGACACCGATTCTTGAACTGATGGACTTCGTTGCTTCGCTCATGCTGCTGCATCTTGCAAATGACAGAGCTAATGCGATGCAGTCCTAACATCAAACTGCCGCCAACGTCCGAAAGGGCGCTGGCGGTTTCTCATGAAAGGGAGAACTATGGACGCAATGGAGGAAAATCCGTTGTTCAAATCTGCGCTCGATTCGATCGCAAATTTGTTTCGTGAAGGAAGAAAACTCTGCCCCGCTTTTAGCGGAGGAAAGGACTCAAGTGTAGTAGCGCTGCTGACATTGACGGCCGCACGTGATGCCGTGCAAGCGGGGCTGCAACCGATGGTGGTTGTTACAACTGGCAACACGCTTGTGGATAACCCGGAAGTAACGATGCACGTCCACGAGGAGCTGAGAAAAATGCGGCTCTACGCAGAACGGCACGGCTTCAAGCTCATCACGAAAGTGGTGAGCCCAAGCCTTGCGAGCACCTGGCAGGTCAAAGTGCTCACAGGTCGAGGTTTGCCGTCGTACGTTGGTCAAAATGCGGATTGCAGCATCAACCTGAAGATCGAGCCACAACGGGCGTTCAGGCGCAAACTGTTCAAGAAGTTGCGCGCAGAATCCAGCATGGAGCCGATTGTATTGATCGGCACAAGGCGAGAAGAATCTGCAAAGCGAGCTTTGAAAATGGCGGAGCGAATGGAATCTGCGACAACTCCAGTGCGTAACAGTGACGGGGAATTCGTTCTGTCACCCATAGCCGACTGGTCCGTCGACGATGTGTGGGAGATCATTGGTCTTGCCGCAAACGGGCTGATTGATTCGTATTCCACATTCGAAGAAACCCGACGTATCTACGCGGCAGCCGAGAGCACATCCTGCGCAGTGGTGGCCGATGCTTTGGCAACCGGGCGCAAGCGTGGCGGTTGCGGCGCGCGGACGGGATGCTGGTGCTGTCTTCAGGCCGAGGACAAGTCGCTGGAGAACATGGTGAACTTTGAGCCTCGCTACGAGTACGCTCGCGGCTTGATTCGCTTGAACCGCTTTCTCCGCAACATCAGATACGACTGGTCAAGGCGTAACTGGATTGGTCGATCAATAAGGGGAAATTTCATAGCTGTGCAGCCGGACACTTTCCATCCGTCCACGCTGCGTGAGTTGCTCCGATACATGCTACAGCTGGACTTTGATGAACAAGCAAGGTCCGAGGCAGAAGGCGGGGCACCGATGTTCCAGTTGCTCACGCCTGAAATGCTGGTAGCGATCGATGCGTACTGGAGTCTCAATGGTTCAGCTCAGCCGTATTCGGTCTGGGCGGATTATCGGGACATCTTTCAGCGCGGCGTCAGGTTCGATATTCCCAACATAGATCCGGTACCAGAAACACCGTTGCCGAAGCCGAAGTACTTGCATGTCGGTGACAACTGGGATGGTGATAACGCATTGTCCTTCACCGGGATGCGCAACAGCTACGTTGAGGCGCTGACGGAAGGCTCCGCATGCTCACCTGAACTGCGTGAGCGCGCAGAAGGATCGCCGGTATGGGATCTGGAGACGCATCAGCAATTCTCTGTCGATTCGGAGTCAGCCTTCATGTTGATGGATTTCGAGATGGACAACATGCTGGCCAAGTACGAAGCAGGGGTAGCGCCAGGCGGGATAACGGCTGGTTACCTCGCGTACATCCAATACGGCGCGCTGTCGCTGTCGCACTCCCAGTTGTTGGAGCACGATAAGATACTCAAGCGAACCGCATTCAAGGACAGGTTGGGGCTGACCAATGCCTACAACATCGAGGAACTGCTGGCCAAGTCGGTGGAATTTGCGGACTTGCCGGAAGAAGCCAAGGCAGCGTGGTCACACAAGGAAAGCAAGAAGGCAACGCCAGTCCAGGATCCAGAAGGATGGGCTCAGTCCGACATGTTTGAATTGTTGGCCGCCTAAACAGATAAGCCCGGTACTCCCTCACCAGAGGGGTATCGGGCTTTTTTTGTCAAGAGAGCGGCACAGCGGGTAGTAAGACGGAGGAAATGAAGATAAGCGCCCGAATTACTGCCAACAAGACGGCAGTTATGCAAATAAGTGCACATACTTCAATATGTCCGGTATAATGGGCGCAATGATTGAAAAGGAGGCAATATGCCCACAATAGAGGCGCATCTGACGGATGAAGAGATACTGCGCGAGATCGGTTATCGCAGCAAGAACCGTCGTCTCGGCCGCAACATGCCGGTGGAAAATCTGGCGGGCAACACGGGGATGAACAGAAAAACCATTACCAACTTCGAAGCGGGGGAAGACATTCGCTTGTCCTCACTCATCAAGCTGTTGCGCGGAATGAACGCACTGGGGGTGCTGGAAGCTGCATTCCCGGACGTGCTGCCGGGCGGAGAGGGCATCAACACGCGTCGCCAGCCGCGCCAGCGGGCGTATTCATCAGTAGGAGGCCGATATGGCAAAGCAACGCGCTGAGAGGCCGGGCGTCACCGCCACGGCCAATGTTCACCTCTGGGGCGAACTGGTTGGCCAGGCGCTGGAATACACGAATGGTCGAGTCGGGTTCAGCTATGACAAGCGCTATCTGGAGTCCGGGGTGGCATTGTCACCAAGGCATCTGCCGCTGGAGCAGGGCGTTTTCGAATTTCCGGGGCTGCGCCATTCCGAGTCATTCAACGGTTTGCCGGGAGCACTAGCAGACTCGCTGCCCGATGCATTCGGTAACAAGATCATCCAAGGGTATTTTGAGGCGCGCGGGGAAAAGGAAAAATCCATGAGCCCTGTGCAGCGGCTGCTGTACGTTGGCAAACGTGCGATGGGCGCGCTCGAATACACGCCTTCCTTGCAACGAAAGACGCCGGAAGAAGAACGCGCACTGGAAGTTCAGGCGCTGGTCGAATCGGCACGCCGACTGATCGAGGGCGACGCGAATGAGGCAGTGCAGGAAATCATGCGTGTAGGCGGATCTGCCGGCGGCGCGCGAGCGAAGGCTCTCATCTTGTGGGACCGGAACAAGATGCGTGTGCGCTCTGGGTTTGCGGTCCCGAAGTCCGGCGAAGAATCATGGCTGATCAAGTTCGATGGGGTGGGTTCAGCCAATGCGTTGGACATGAAGGCCAAGCCGTACAACCGCATCGAATACACCTACGCATTGCTGGCCAAGCAACTGGGAATCGAGATGTCCGAGGTTTCCTACATGGAAGACAACGGTCTTTTCCACTTCATGACCAAGCGTTTCGACCGAGACGGTGCCGACAAGATGCACATGCACAGCCTTGGCGGCATGACGCACGTCGATTTCAACGTTCCTCAGTCGTTCAGTTATGAAGCGTGGTTCAGGCTGATGCTCGAACTGGAGCTTGGATATCAAGCTATGGAGCAGGGCTACAAGCGCATGGTGTTTAATATCGTGGGGCGAAACCAGGATGATCATGTGAAAAACATTTCGTTCCTGATGGACGAGGAACAGAAGCAATGGCGGCTCGCCCCGGCCTACGACCTGACCTTTGCCGCCGGGCAGGGCTATACAGCGCGGCACCAGATGACGGTTGCCGGGAAGTCAGACGGGTTCACGCGCGAAATGCTGATAGAGGTGGGCAAGCAGTTCAGCATCAAACATCCGGGCAGCGTGATTGATTCAGCGGTGGAGGCGTTCTCCTCATGGGAGGTAATCGCGCAGCAATATGCAGTGCCTGCTGAGCAGATTGCCGAGGTGAAGAAAAAGCATCGGCTGCTGAAATAATAGTGATGGAGAAAACACGGCTTTCCGGTATGTGTTGGAATAGATGGGTTTTGGGTGAATTTCCGTGTACTCCCAATTTGATGGGAAAACCATCAAATCGCCACAGATTAACCAGCTACAGGAATTAACGAAATCCACTTTGGAATTTGTTCTGCGTTGGTATTATTTGGCAGGGCCGCATAGGCGGCGTAAATGGAAAGGCTATGAATAAAAGAATTACGCCAGAACGCGCTAAATCGCTTTTGCCGGGTATGCGAGAGGCGCGGCGCGTGCTTGGAAGTCTCCCGATGTTGGCATTTCATGATGTCCAAGATTTGATGATAAAAGATTTGAATAAGCGTATTCGCAAGATTGCGAAAATAGCCAAAGGCTGATGCCCATAAATAACGGAAAGACCATCAACTATGTCAAAGAATGCCAACTGGTGTCATGGAAGCGGTCGAGAGCCTGGCTATATGTCGTGGTCTGAGTGGTCAGAAAAAACAGGTATTCAACAGGCGGATGGTTCGTTTGTTTGCCCTGATTGTGGTCGTGCAGTGATGCCGACTTATAGGGGAGGTCAGCCGGCTAAACTTGCTCGCCATAAGGTGTTGGTCAATTAATTATTGGAAAGGCTGAAGCCATGAAGAAACCAACATTGAGCGCAAAAGCGTTTGAGCTGATGGCAAGAATTGCTGAGTACGTCGCGCAATACGATTGCCGTGGAGTAGCGCTAAAACAAGCCGCATCGGATGAGCTCGACGGTGTAGTAACCAGGGATGAAGTAGATGAACTGGTCAGAATGCGTTTATTGAGCATTGTCCGGTTCGAAGTGAATGACCCGGAGAATGTTGCTCATGAAGTGTGCGGCGGCTCATGGACTGTGGATTTGACCGAGCGTGCCGTGAAGTTGTTTTGGCCGGATCGTGCGGCGGTTTAACGGAAAGGACAATCATGAATGCCGAAGTGACCACGACGAAAGAGCAGATGGAAACGCGCATCAATTTGCTTTCGAGCGAGATGGATGCGAACGAGGAAGAAAACCGGGTAATGCAGGCCGAGATCACTGCCCTGTATCAGAAGCTGGATGCTCTGAAGTAAAACCGGAAAGGCTCGCCATGTGGAAAATAATTGATTCAAGAGGTGTGTTGCAAGAGCGTGGTTTGAGTATGGAAACCGCAAAGGCGATGTGTGGCGAGCCTGGCGATGGACATCGGTTCACGCTTGATTTCATAAGCCACGCAACCCAAACGATTCGCGTTTGGTAGATCTGGAGTGATTGAGGTGAAGAAGTGTATTGCGTCATGGGATCGAGCGAGATATTGGAATCTTGATGAGTCCAAGAAAGAACAGGCGTGCCCGTCATGCGGAAAGCTGATCAAGCTCCAAGATAGGCCGCACTGGTATGGAGCAAGAATCCCGGCTCATAACAAAGCAACAAACGAAGGTTGATTGAAAAGGACTGAACCCATGCTTTTAAATCTGACGCATTGCACGCTGACCGGAGTTGATGAATCAACCCCGCTTACCGATGTTTATGCTCTATCTGCTGCGTTTCCGCTGGTCGAATGGGGCTTCCTCTATTCTCCCAAGCGCCAGGGCCAGCCGGGGCGATATCCATCGATCATGATGTTGACCAACGCCTTCCAGTCTTTGTCGCCGAACGTCAGGGTCGCCATGCACGTCTGCGGTGATGGCGTCCATAACTTGCTATCCGGTTGCACAAAAGAGACCAAGTTGCTCGATCTGGTGGTTGCCAGAAAAGGCCGGGTTCAGCTGAACTTCAACCAGATTCGCAAGCCTGTCGATCTGGGTAAGCTGGTTGATCTTCTGATGCGCTACCCGGAAACCACTTTCATCACACAGGACAACAACGCAAATCATGGCGTGTGGAGGTTCATTGCAGAACGTTGTCTCGACAATCATGCCGTCCTTTTCGACGGCTCCGGTGGGCAAGGGATTCCGTGCAGTGAATGGCCGCAACCTCTACCGATCTCCTGCGGCTATGCGGGCGGTCTTGGCCCTGACAACATCCAGGCCGAACTGGAGCGGATCGCTGCTGTCGCTGGACATCGACTGACCTGGATCGACATGGAAGGGAAGCTCCGGCGTACTGACGAAACGGGCGCGGACTGGCTGAATTTGGATGCTTGCCGCGCCTGCCTTGAGGCTGCGCAAGCTCACATCCGCCAACTCGAAATTTCGGCAGCCTGATTGATAAGGGAAAGGCTCGGCATGGTTATGGCTAGATTACATCTCATTTGCGGCAACTGCGGCTGCAACGATGAATGGGAATGGTCTCACGTCGAGCAAGAAGTTGATGGCGGAGAAGTGATGCAAGATGAAGACGTAAAACTAACTTGCAGAAACTGCGCAACTATTCATTCGTTGAATGACAACGCTAAGCCAAAAACATAGATAAGAAAGGTTTAAGTGTGATTCAAGCTGACGAAGAAGCCGGAACGAATGTAGTTGCCGTGGATTTTACGCCAGGCGTTCTAAAGGGCGATCCGAAGCCGCTGGAGGATAGTATGAGGCCCGTTGCTGGGCCGCATTGCAGTATTGCGCGCGAGGGGCAGTGCCGACATCTGAATATCACTGTACATGAAGATTTATCGGAAGTGATCTGTCGGGACTGTGGTGAAAAACTCAACCCAATATGGGTACTTACAAGGATGGCGAAGGAAGAAACAAAGTGGAGCCTGCGTCGATCCGAGTTCACGAAGATTCGTGCCGAGCTGTCAAAGCGCCAGCGCTGCAAATGCGAGCACTGTGGACAAATGACAAGAATCAAACTTTAACCGGAAAGGATATGCATGACACCGAATGCCCTTGCTAGATCAATTACTGATGGAGACCTTAAAGTAATGGTGGCGGATGTTTTGACATGGCGTCGTAGCGGAATTCTCGCCGACCCTTCCGCGTTGCGAATCTTTGCAGATCTGCTTGTGAGAAAGGCAGGCTTGGATGCGGAATATTCGCTTCAGCATGCTGATGCGCTCGTGATTACGGAGGCGGCACGTCGATTTGCCGCGCCATAGGAAAGGCCAGGCATGACCGAAAAAGCCATTTACCTAACTGATGATCGGGATCTTCCTGAAGAGGATCAAAGAACGTTGGTTATATTTCACGGCGGCAATGGCGACTGGTATGTTCAAGTTGCCCCGGCACACGGGCGCACAATGGAAGGGGTGCGCATTTGCACGTCGGGGGGCGCATCGTCACGCTGCCCAGGTCTTGGTGTTGCTATTGCAGATGCCTACAGGGCGATTCAAGCGGCGCAGCGTGGTGAAAGTGTTCCAGTTCGCTCAAGGACAGAATTGGAAGAAGAATTGGCTGTATGGCGGTCACGATTCCCAGACTTGGATTATCAGTTTGGTGAGCTAGTCAGCAAACAATGAATGAAAGGATAGATATGGCTCAAAGAATCGTAAGTGTCACATGCACATCAATTGTTGAGGATGGTGAACAAATTGAGTACAAGGCTAAATTAGACATAGATACAGGGATTGTTTCAGCGTTTGAAGGGTGCGCTACACCTGATCATTATGGCCACGTTTGTGGATGTATTGAAACCGGCGGAACATACGCGGAATTTCAATATATGAATGACGGGACCTACAAGGTGCTCAATTCAAAAGCCCGCGAAAGGTTATGGGACAAACTGTCCGACTTGGCTGTCTCTACGAACGGCCCAGGCACTAAATAGACCGGGCGCACTATACCTATAGGAAAGGCGATAGATGAAAGAGGCGGACATCAAGGTTGGTCAAAGCTATAGTTGTAAGCGATGGAAGGGTGATAGAAAGGTTACCGCCATCCAGGATGAGAGGAAGGTTCGAGTTGTACATTACATCGATCTCAGGACTTATCGTACTGGAAATTCTCCGCTGGAGTTGTTCTCAAAAAATGCCACCGGCTTTGGTCAAGTAGCAAACATTTAGATCTCGGAAATGACATTATGAGCAAAATTCAGGAGTATTTATTGCAAGAGGCTCAAAGGCATTACGCCAGTGCGGCAAACCCTGTCGTGGCGATGGACGCTATTGCAGGCAAGTCTCGGGCTGAACGGCTGGAGAAAATTGCTGAAGAGGTGCGGTTCTTCAACTTCGATGATGCTAGCGCGATCTCGCACCTTATCACCATGCGCGATGGAATTGGAATCAACACCCAATCCTCCATGTCACTTGTCTTCTCCATGAGTGAAAAACAGTGGTTTGACGGAATCGTCGATAAAGTGTCGCGCGAACTCGTCGGGTGGATCGAGGTTAGTGGCAGTGGTTACGATGGAAAGCGCAATCTCAATTTGCCAGCATACAGGCGAATGCTGGGTATCAACCATGACGTTGCGTACCTTGCCAGAAGTAGGAATGAATCTGATGCATCCTGGATGGAGCGCCGTGCCAAATGGCTTGCTCAATACCATCCCGAGGTAAAAGTTGTTCATCAGCGCAAGCACTGGACGGGGAAGATTGGCGAAGAAAAGGAAATCAGTTTTGGCACAGTTGGTTCATTTTCCAAGGTGGAGCATCTTGTGGAAGCGAATCTGATAACTATTCGCGGGATCGATATGGGCAACGGCTTGCAGTACGAAATGCTGGAAGCATTCACTAAGCCTGACGCAAACGGCGCAATTGGACGTATTCGCCAGGTGGCGGGAGCGATGCAGCCGGTTGGGGTCATCCAGATGCGTGATTATCAGCTTGAAGTTGTGGTGTGAGCGGAAAGGTGGACGATGGTTGCTCTCAGCGCTTCACAACAGCGAATCCTTGATCGTATGCACAAAGGTGCCACGCTTTCATTAGAGCGAGGCAAGTACAAGTTGTCGGAGGGGGCTATTGTGAGGACTGTAAATTCACAAACAGTCGAAGTGTTGAAGGATTTGCATTTGATCGAAGGAACAATCATCGGCAAGTATCACCTGACAAACCAGAAAGGCGAACGATGATTGGCCCAGCAGGATTCATGGCTGCACCACAAACCACGGTGCCGCACCAAGAGCGCGAACGATGGGATGTCAGTAGATTTAACCGCAAGGGCATGGCGCACTGGTGGGTTGATTCACCGAAGGACCTGGAGTACGTCCGCAGTCGATGCGGGCAGGTTGAGAGCAAGAGCAACCTGCAAGGTCTTGCGCATGAGCTTTGCCGCTGTGATCGGTGTAATCGAGGGTTGGTTGGTGCCGGGCTGGCGCAAATGAAAAAGGATGTTGCTAAGATCAGGAAGATGCGGGCATTGAATATTTGTGATCGCGAGATTGCAGATGCGCTGGGCATCGCTGAAGATTCGCCATTGTTGGCGCAATAGGAAAGGTGGATGATGTTTGCTCTTGTGGATATCTACGATACAGACGAGGATCACGAGGTTGGCGGACAAGACGTTCCCTACCTGGTAACCGTAAAGGTTGACGGCGTATCTATACCGGAAGCTTTGAACGGGAATTTCTTCGCAAAATTGTGTCCGTTCAACATTAATCCTAGCAAACATCTCGGGCTTGAAGGCCATATTGAATTTTGCACGTTCTCGTTTAACAAGGACATACAACGTTTTTTTGGAATTGAGCCGGAAAAGACAGCTGACGATATGGCTGAAGAGCGTTATTTCCGGAGCGTTTATGCCAAGACGGTGGGGGAGTTGCGAGCAGCAATTGCAGATCTTCCTGATGATTTTCCGCTCGTGCATACCGAGAAGAAAGTGGGGTCGGAGAATAGCATTGAGTCTTTCAATGCTCTTGGCATCCATATTCAAACCGGCGCGTGGATATTTGAAGGGCCTAGGTTGCCTGTGTGGGGGACTCATCAATGGAGTCTTCGTTTAAGCGAATTCGGTTCCATCGATTGGGGGCGAATAATGCAAGGAACATGGAGTAATAGACTCCATGTCGATATAGCGGAGACGAAGAGGGGGGGTAAAGATGCAGCAAATTAACGAGGCAACAAAGTCGTTTATGCAGGACATCAAGGATGTTTTAAAAAATCACAATGTGATTGTTAGTGCTGAAGACACGAATGATTCTGAATCCAACTATAACGGCATAGATTTGGTATTTTCAACAAATACTGAACCGGGGAAGATGCCAACCCAGGAAGAGATTTACATCACCAACGCAGAAGAGTTTTGTGAGTTGTTGAAATTGATGAATTGATTGTCAAAATCGGCCCCTTGATGGGGGCCATAAAAATGAGACAGACTCACAATTTGCAGGGCACTTCATGTAATGACTATTCTTTTTGCTTCATGGAAGCCAGTTCGTTGATAAATGCCTTGGTGTCGAATCTTTTCCGCAGCTTGTCGAGTTTGACAACCTGGTTTCTGAGAGAGCGGAGACGCACGTCGGCGTCATGGGCCGCTCGCTTGGCTGCTTCTTCAGGGGAGGCATGCACGTCCTTTCCAACCTTGAATCGCGTGTAAACCGGGAATCCTTCGAGCCCGATCGCACCGTTTTTGTCTACCGCAGATGACACCCGATGCACCTGGATACCGGTTATGGAAAACACGTACTTTGTCAGATAGACTAGATCCCCTTTTTTCACAACACCTCTCCTTGCACGGTTAAATATTCACAGCGGTTTGGACATCAGCGCTCGCAACTGACACATGATGCTTCTCGGCCTCGCTCTCAACGATGCGCTTGCCGGTATCCTTGCTCACTCAACTGTCGCAGCCAAGGCTGCCTGCAATGCACTCAGACATCCGCGTTGATCCCAGCCTGCCCAGCGCCCGTTTGCAAACTTAGGCTCCAGATAGACCGTATTACTCTCCGCGATAACCTGCTTCACCCTGAATGTCCTGTCACGTAACGTGAACACTTGGCCTTTCGTTATGCTTGGCATCAGCACGCCTTGACTGGCCTTCCCGTCGAATGTTAATGGAATCGGCTGCATCGTACATCCAGAGCCCGTCGACGAAAGTTGAGGCGTTTGGCACCCTGCGGCTGGCGTGCCGGAAGCGTTAAAATCAGCTACCAGCTGGTCAACATGCCATGTGTTTACCTCAGGCTCGCCACGATCTTGCACAATGCCGTACTTATCCTGGTGTGAGAGTGCAAAGCTGGTTAAATCGCCTGCGTCGAGTTGCCGAGATTCCGCAACAAAACTCAGTGAGTGCCACATGCTCATTGCGCCTGAGAAACGGGTTCAGAACGAACCCATTTGTTTTCATGACGACTGATGCGCTCGACCCTGTAGCCAAGGCGTTTAGCTGTTGCCTCACGTTCCAGTCGGCTACGCTGGGTGACGCCGGAAACGCGATACCAGAGATCCCAGAACCGTGGACCGTCTTTACCAACGTGTTCGAGCACGCGGATTGCGAGGACCGCCTTTTCGATAGTCTTGAAGCCGCCAGTGGCTCCGGGCATCGGGTTTATGATCGCACTCTGTACCACATTGAAACCCGCGCCATCGTGACGCTGGCGGATTTCATAAGTGGCTCCATTGATGATGAACTGCACGCTTTGATTTTTCATTTCCTCTCCAATCAACTTGGCTTTCTATGACTCCATTTTAATGACTTGGCCAATTCCACGAAGAGAAACATCGATGGATTGTCGTCGCTGCTATGTAGGATGAGATATATGGATGCTGCTGGATCCATGTTGGGCGGCTGCTATCGGTCGGCATCCAACAGCCATGGAAGGCACTGTGATGTTGTGGTCGGCAACACTGGAGTTGTACGCTCGGGAATTGCCGGTTTGTACAGCGCGTCCTGAAAAAATATCTTCAATGGATGGAACTCGTCCACACAACCCCTGTCTCCCTACTAACAAGTTGCAAATTAATAGTTGAAAGAAACAGTCGAGATAAAGAAGCGGCAATCAAACTGATTGGCAGGCACTGCCAAAGCATTTCGTCCAACTATAGAAGGAGGTGTTATGGCAAATAAAGCCAAATGAGCGACGTTTGACCAGTGGTCAGGTGCTGGTAGCCATACAGTGGGAGTCGTTCAGGCAGAGTCAAAATATAGAATCGCAATGAAGTTTTCGAAGTCTTCTGTATTCATTTTTCGATCAATTTTTGCAATTTTATATAGGGCCTAAAATATGCAAACCACCACATGTATGGGCTGCAGCCCTTACGGAGTTCATTTGTTTGCCATTGAATGCCGTAATGCAAAACTCATCAAGGTTCTTGAGAACTGGGAGGTCTGGAATCATGAGGCAATAATGATGAAAGACCGCATCATTTCCGAGCTGAGGATGATGCAATGCTGCGCTGGACGAACCAATCAGCAAGCCGGTACGTCCAGATAACAAAATGGTAGCCACTTCAAAACATCAGGCCGATTCGTCGGCCTGATTTCATTTCAGCTTGCGCGCTTTCAGCAACACCACGGACACTGATGTGCATTCGAACTCGTTGCTGCGCACCTCACTCCACTCGTAGGACCAGCTACCCTTCAGAAACTTTTTTTCCTTGAATGAAGCGGGCAGGATGGCGACAAGGATGCCATTCGGTGCAAGCATGGTGGATGCATGCAGCACATGGCGTTCTGCGCGGCCGTCGCTGAATGGCGGGTTCATCACAATTCTCGAAAACAGCTTGCGGCCAATACGCAAACGCTCGTCATTCCAGTCGAGGAAGTCGTAACAGACAACATTGAATCCCTTGGCTCTCAGCACTGCGCAGTGCAAAGGGGAGATTTCAACGCAGGTGGTGCGATCCTTCGGAAGGTATTGAGCGAGACCACCTTGCCCGGCCTCTGGCTCCAGAATGACATCTTCCTCCCCGATCTCGGCCCATTCGACTGCGTCAGACGCCATTCCATCGGGCGTACCATAGAACTGATGGCTGCGTTTCTCTG